>Ga0209159_1000001_pt1 | contig 257121 bp, 228 predicted proteins | sample GraSoiAngelo_144_FD_185901 | JGI IMG/M metagenome (GOLD analysis project Ga0209159, IMG submission 185901) | Grasslands soil microbial communities from the Angelo Coastal Reserve, California, USA - 14_1009_02_40cm (SPAdes) (version 2) | ecosystem: Environmental > Terrestrial > Soil >...
GTGAAGTAGGCCTTGCCGCGGCAGATCGCCGAGACCTTCTTCACGAACTCGACCAGGCTGCGGTCGCGCGCCAGCATGAAGGTGTTGATCATGATGCCCGAGCGCCGGCACAGCGCTACCTCGCGGTACGTGGCCTGGAGGATCTGGGGGTCGAGCCCCATCGAGTTCACGTAGATGCGCCCGTCGGGCAGCGTGAGCGCCGACGGCTTCCCGTCGGTGATCATGATGATCTGCCGCATGTCCTTGCGCTGCGACAGCAACATGCGGCGCGACAGCTTGAGTCCCTCGGCGGTGTTCGTGTGGTACGGCCCGACCTGGGCGCGCGCCAGCTGGGCGAGCGGGATTTCCTCGGCCGTGTCGTGGAACAGCACCACCCGCAGGGTGTCACCCGGGAATTGCGTGCGGATCAGGTGGGTGAGCGCCAGCGCCACCTTCTTCGCCGGGGTGAAACGGTCCTCGCCGTACAGGATCATCGAGTGCGAGCAGTCGAGCATCAGCACCGTGGCCGACGAGGAGCGGTACTCGGCCTGGTGCACCATGAGGTCGCCGTACTCGAGGTTGATGGGGACGCCGAGGCCTTCGCGCTGGAGCGCGTGGGTGAGGGTGGCGTTGACGTCGAGGTTGAGGGTGTCGCCGTACTCGTAGGGCTTGCTCGCGGCCTCGGCTTCGATGCCGGTGGCGAGGTGCTCCGTGTCGTGGGCGCCGAAGCTCGACTTGCCGATGCTCCCCAGGAGGTGCTTCAGGGTCCGGTAGCCGAGAAAGTCGATGCCCCGCTCGGTGAGGTTGAATTGCACCTGCTGGGCCGCCTCCTTCGCCATGCCGCCGGGGCCGAACAACGGCTGCTGGCCGGAGGGCATCTTGGGCGCCTCGGAGACGTTCAGATAGCCCTCGTCGATCAGTTTCTGGACGATCTTGTCGAGCAGCTCGGAGAGCTGGCGCTGCAGGTCGGCGTCGCGCTCGGCGTCGCCGGTCGATTCACCCCGCAACACCTTGAGCATCTCGGGAGTGAGCTGCCCGGATTCCATCAGCGCCTGGAGGATCGCCTGGCGCAGCGCGTCGAGCGACCGGTCGGCCTCGTCCTCGCCGAACTCCCCCCAGAAGGGATGCGAGTACGCGCCTCCGGCGAAGCCCGACTGGAGCAGGAAGTCGGCGAGCTGATCGAGCAGGGCCTGGAGGTTGATCGTGTCGGCCAGCTCGGGGAGGTAGCGGCTGTACGTCGTGTATTTCATCGTGCTCCCTACCCGAAATATCGGGCGGCGGCGAGCTTTCCCGCAATGGACGAAGCCGCGCGGGGGTTTCGCTTCGGAGCGCTCGCCCACCGCAACTTCCGCTTGTTCTTCCTCGGACAAGGCGTGTCGCTGATCGGCACCTGGATGCAGAATGTGGCCCAGGGATGGCTGGTCCTCGAGCTCACCAACTCGCCCTTCTACGTGGGCCTCGTGTCCGCGCTCGGCTCGCTCGGCGTGCTGCTCCTCACGATCTACGCCGGCGTCGTCGCGGACCGCACCAACAAACACCGGCTCGTGATCCTCACGCAGTCGCTCTCGATGCTTCCGGCGTTCGCGCTCGCGGCCCTGGTGTGGACCCGCGCGGTGGCCGTCTGGCACGTGGCCGCGCTCGCGGCGTTTCTCGGCCTCGTGAACGCGTTCGACATCCCGGCCCGGCAGGCCTTCATCGTGGAGCTGGTCGAGAAGGACGACCTGGTGAGCGCCATCGCGCTCAACTCGTCGGCCTTCAATGCGGCGCGGGTGATCGGGCCCGCCGTCGCGGGCGCCGTCATCGGGGTGTTGGGCGTGGGGGTCTGCTTCTTCCTGAACGGCGTGAGCTACCTCGCGGTGATCGGCGGCCTCTTGGCGATGCGGCTGCCGCGCTACGTGCCGCGGGCGCCCACGGCCTCGGTCCGGGCGCGTCTGCGCGAAGTGGTCGCGTTCATCGGCGGCGACCGGCGCATCGCGACGGTCGTCGTGCTGATGGCGCTGTTCAGCATCCTGGGGTTCCCCTATCTCGTGATGATGCCCGTGTTCGCGCGCGACGTGCTGCACCAGGGGGCGGCGGGGTACGGCGTGATGATGACGTCCGTCGGGCTCGGGGCGCTCACCGGCGCCCTGGCCGTCGCGCTGTTCGATCACCACATCCGGAAGGGGCCGACGCTGCTGTTGGCCGGCGGCTCGTTCGGCGTGCTGCTGGTCGCGTTCGCGCTGTCGCGCGCGTACCTCCTGTCCGTCGCGCTGCTGGCGCTCACCGGCGGCACGATGATCGTGAACAACGCGCTCGCCAACGTCACGATTCAGACGATCGTGCCGGACGAGCTGCGCGGCCGGGTGATGGGGTTCTACGCGTTCGTCTTCGTGGGGCTGGCGCCGCTCGGCGCCTTCCAGGTGGGCGCGCTCGCCGAGCGGATCGGGACGCCCCACGCGGTGGCGCTGGGCGGGGCGTTGACCGCGCTCGCCGTCGCGCTCGCGGCGTGGCGTGTGCCGGAGTTGCGGCGCACGCTGTAGGCGTAGCAGCTTTGGCACCACCCGTCAGGCACCCCCCAGGGGGACTCATGCACGCCACGCCCAGCCTCCACGCCACGCAGAGCATCCAGGACCAAGTCTACGCGCAGTGGGCCAAGGACCCGGAACGGTTCTGGGCCGAAGCCGGCGAAGCCGTCCACTGGTACAAGCATTGGGATCGCGTGCTCGACGGCTCGCGCGCCCCGTTTTACCGCTGGTTTCCGGGCGGCGTGGTCAACTCTTGCTACAACGCGCTCGATCGGCACGTCGAGCAGGGCCGCGCCGACCAGCCCGCGCTGATCTACGACAGTCCGGTCACGGGCACGATCAAGACCTTCACGTATCGGGAGCTGCGTGACGAGGTCGCCCGCTTTGCCGGGGTCCTGAGAGGCCAAGGCGTCCGAACCGGCGACCGGGTGATCATCTATATGCCCATGGTCCCGGAAGCGGTGGTCGCGATGCTCGCGTGCGCGCGCATCGGCGCGATTCATTCGGTCGTGTTCGGGGGGTTCGCGTCCCACGAGCTGGCGGCCCGCATCAGCCACGCCGAGCCGACGCTGATCGTCTCCGCCTCGTGCGGCATCGAGGTGAACCGCGTCGTGCCGTACAAGCCGCTGCTCGACAAGGCGATCGAGCTCGCCTCAGGGAAGCCGCGCTCCTGCATCATCCTCCAGCGCCCCGAGGAGCGGGCGCCGCTCGTCGCCGGGCGGGACTACGACTGGTCGGAGCTCATGGCGGCGCCGCAGCCCGCGGAGTGCGTGCCCGTCGCCGCGACGGATCCGCTCTATATCCTCTATACGTCGGGCACGACGGGGATGCCCAAGGGCGTCGTGCGCGACAACGGCGGCCACCTCGTCGCGCTCAAGTGGAGCATGACGCACATCTACGGCGTCGAGCCCGGCGAAGTCTATTGGGCCGCGTCTGATCTCGGCTGGGCCGTCGGCCACTCCTACATCGTCTACGGCCCCTTGTTCAATGGGAACACCACGGTGCTGTACGAGGGCAAGCCGGTCGGCACGCCCGATCCCGGCGCCTTCTGGCGGGTGATCTCGCAGCACCGCGTCAGCGTATTCTTCACCGCGCCGACGGCGATCCGCGCCATCAAGCGCGACGATCCTACCGGGGAGCACGTGCGGCGCTACGATCTCGCTCGGTTCCAGACGTTCTTCCTCGCCGGCGAGCGCTGCGATCCCGACACGCTCCACTGGGCGGAGCAGCAGCTCGGCGTTCCCGTCATCGACCACTGGTGGCAGACGGAAACGGGGTGGCCGATCGGCGTGAATTGCGTCGGGCTGGGGATGCTCCCGGTGAAGCCGGGCTCGTGCGCCAAGGCCGTCGTGGGCTACGACGTGCGCGTCCTGGGCGAGGACGGGCAGGAGCTCCCCTCCGGCCAGACGGGGAACATCGTGATCCGGCTGCCGTTGCCTCCCGGTTGCCTGCCGACCCTGTGGCACAACGACGAGGGCTACGTGCGGTCATACGTGAGCCGGTACCCCGGCTACTACCTCACCGCCGACGCGGGCTACAAGGACGCGGACGGCTATCTGTGGGTGATGGGCCGCACCGACGACATCATCAACGTGGCGGGCCACCGGCTGTCCACCGGCGCCATGGAAGAGGTCCTCGCCTCCCATCCCGACGTGGCCGAGTGCGCCGTCGTGGGCGTCGCCGACAAGATCAAGGGGGAGATCCCGCTGGGACTCGTCGTCCTCAAAGCGGGCGTGCAGCGTCCTGCCGCGGCCATCGCGGACGAGGTCGTGGGCATGGTGCGGGAGCGGATCGGTCCCGTCGCGGCGTTCCGGATAGCGGTCGTGGTGCAGCGGCTCCCCAAGACTCGTTCCGGCAAGATCCTGCGCGGCACCGTCAAGAGGATCGCGGACGGGACGGAGTACCGCGTGCCGCCCACCATCGACGATCCCACGACTCTCGACGAGATCGCCGCCGTCCTGGCGGCCGTGGGCTATCCGCGACGCTAGGCGGGTGCTGTCACAGCAAGCGCCGCAGCTTGAGCGCCACCCGCATGGTATCGGAGGCACGGCGCAGCACGAGCCGGCGGACCACGCCGTCGACGCGGAGGACCGTCCGGACGTCGCTCAGGTTCGCCCCCGCCACGGCGCGTCCGTCGATCAGCAGCACCTCGTCGCCGGCCCGGATCCCGGCGTCGGCGCTCGGGCTCCCCGGGACGACGTAGTCGACCACGAGGCGGCTCAGCCCCGGTCCCCGGGCGACCAGCCGCAGGCCGCTCGTGTCGTAGTCGCAGCGTGACCGTGGTGCGGCTCCGGCCTCGATGATGACGCGACGCCGGGCGTAATCGACGATCAGCCGCGACCCCTCGAACGCGGCGTTGCCGATCACGCCATCGATGTCCGTCCGCGCCAGGAACCCCTTGCGCTCGCCGCCCAGGCCGGTGGTGGGGGAGGGAACCTTCACGTCGCCGAGTCGCAGCTCCTGCACGCGCGCGATCGTGCCGTGCAGCTCGCCCGCCAGCCCGGTCCCGATGGGTGCCTCGATGGCGGGCGACAGGCCGGCGAGCCCGTGTTGCTCCACGAAGGGCGCGGTCAGAATCATGCAGAGGCCGGACGCCCCCGTGTCGAGCAGCAGCCGGGCGGGGATGGGAGGTCGGCCCCGGATCTTCACGGACGCGCGGAGCAGCGGCCGATCGGCGTCCGGCGTGAACGGAATCGCGGCTCCCGGGCCCGCGTAATGGTACCGCGCCGGGTCGAACAACCGCACGCGCCGTTGCGGGTAATCGATCTCGATCGTGAAGCGCTGCAGCACGTCGTGTCCCAGGAGGCCCTGCTGCAGCCGCCCGCTCGCTTCACTCAGGCCGCGGAGGGGGTAGAGCGCTACCTGATGGTCCGGCAGCTCGAGATCGCCGAGCCGAATGGTGTCGACGACCGCCGACGCGGGTTCCGCGACTTGCCCGGCCGTCGCGACGGGAGTGGCGTGGATCAGTCCGGCCCAATCCTGATCGAGCCCGGTGCGCGAGAGACCGGTGTCCAGCATCAGCCAGGCGGAGTCGCCGTTGATCACCACCGGCACGTAGATCGCGCCGCCATACGGGTCGAACGGGATCACCGCCAGCGGCGGCTCGGGCGCCAGCGCCGGACCGCGCCAGCATCCCAGCACCAGACCCGCCGTCAACGCCCCCCACCGGGCTCCGGCCCTCAGCTCCATTTTCTCCGGCGCGCCTCCGCCACGATCAGCTGCGCCGCCCCTTCGATCGCCAACCGCTCCGTGTTCACGACCAGGTCGTAATTGCCGAGGTCCTGCCGCTGCCGCCCGTAGTACGTCTTGACGTACTGATCGCGCTGCCGATCGGTGTCGTCCACGACGCGCTCGGCGGTGGCGGGATCCGCGCCGAGGCGCCGCACGGCGAGCTGCATACGCCACGGCTTCGAGGCGACGACGTACACGTGCAGCGCGTCGGGACGCTGGGCGAGGAGCGCCTGCGCTCCCCGGCCCACCAGGACCGCGCGCCCGTGCGCCGCCGCTTCGGCGATCACGCGCTCGGTCATCTTGACGATCGCGGCCTCGTCCGGCTCGACGCGCGGTACCGCGGGCGCGGTCATGAACAGCTCGGGGGACCCGACCGCCAGCGTTCTGGCGAGCCGCTCGAGCAGCCCCGGCGCCCGCTCGTCCCGCTCGGCGACCTCCTCGGGCGCGAGCCCCGCGCGCCGCGCCACCTCGTCCACGAACTCGTTGTCGATCACCGTCCAGTCGAGGGCGGCGGCCACGAGGCGCGCGACGTCGGAGCCGCCCGCGGCGTACTGGCGGGTGACGGTGATGACGGGCGGCGGCATCTCAAGGCTTCAGGTTCTTGCGCAGGTCGCCGATGTTGAGCAACGGCAGCCCACCCTCGGTCGGGACGAAGATGATCAGGTTGCTCGAGCTCTTCATGTCGTGCAACACCTCGATCCACTGCTTGGTGAGCGCCTCGGGCGAGAGCGTCTGGTTCAGGAGGCGCTGCTGCTCGGTCTGGAGCCGGGCGACTTCGACGCGGTGACGCTCCGTCTCGATCTGCTGCTCCTGGGCGATCTTGTTGTTGATCGCCTGGACCACCTGGGCGGGCGGCTGCAGGTCGCGCAGGAAGAAGGCGGTGACGGTGGCGATGCGGAACTTCCCGCCGCCGGCACGCGGGGTGGTGACGAGCGCCGAGTCCACGAGCCCTTCCATCGTGGTGGCGATTTGGGTGCGCTTGGAGATGTCGTTGATCGAGAACTGCACCATGCCGTCGCGGACGCCCTTGCGGATCGCGTTGAGCACGGCCCCGCGGATCTGGTTTTCATCCCCGATCTCGGTGAAGATCTTGGGTGCCTGCATCGGGTCGATCTGCCAGCGGATCGATACCTCGATGTGCATCCCCATCTGCTCGCTCGACAACGCCTCGATGGTCTCGACATTCTCGCCGCGCGCCGGCCATTGCTCTTCCCGGGTCGAGTAGCGCTCGATCGACGACCAGGGCGGCACGAAGCGGATCCCGGCGAGCAAGGGCGACGGGTCCACGTAGCCGAAGGCGTGTCGCACGCCCACCTCGCCCGGGTCGATCACGACCATGGTGGACCCGATCGCCACCAGCAGGCCGACGATCGCCACGACGTAGCCCGCGTAGCGGAGCAGGTTGGCGATGGGACCGGGTCGCTGGGAGCGAACGGTGGCGGCCGAGAGCAGGAGCGAAAACGCGATGACGACGAGGACGGCGCCGGCGACGAGCTTGCCCATGAGCACTCCGGAAGGGGTCCGGAGGGTGAAGATACTGCGTTCTCCGTCGTCCGTTATCCGTCATCCGTAAGGCAACGGAACAAACGGATGACGGACGACGGACGACGGATTACTGAAACAAATTCGGCCCTCCGCTCCCTCCCGTCTTCCCGTAGCCCGGCCCCTTCGACTCTCCCCGCACGCGGGTGTAGCCGAGCTCTTCGCTGCGTGAGATGCGCTTCTCGGCGACGAGGCCCTCCAGCACCAGCTCCGACGCGGCCACCATGGTGCCGGGATCCTTCTTGGCCGCGAGGCCCACCTCATCGATCAAGCCGAGCAGCCCCGGGACCACGCTGAAGCCCTTGAGGCAGGTCTCCGAGCGCTCGTCCATCGAGATCTTCAGCGCGCCGCCCTCGTCGAACCAGTGGACGATGTCATCCACGTTGGCGCCGCCGACCCGTGCCTCGAAGGTCTTGCCCGCAGCGCGCCGGATCAGGTCCTTCGCGATGACCTCGGGGCCCTGCAGCTCGCCCTCGTACTCGAGCTCGAGCTTCCCCGTGATGGCGGGGAGCGCGGCGTAGACGTCGGAGACGCGCGGCACGACCGTCTTCTCCTTGGTGACGATCGAGCGCCGCTCCGCGTTGGAGACGACGTTCTCGAGCACGCTGATCGGCAGGCGCTGGGACACCCCGCTGCGACGGTCCACCCGCTTGTCCTCGCGTGCCTCGAACGCGATGCGCTCGATCAGCTCGAGCATGAAGTCCGCGAGCTTCAGCGGCCGGCCGTTGCGCTCGAGCCACGACTCCTGGCGCGTGATCGCGCCGCCCAGCTCGACGGTGTGCGGGTAGTGGGTCCCGATCTCCGACCCGATCCGGTCCTTGAGGGGGGTGATGATCTTGCCGCGCGCCGTGTAATCCTCCGGGTTCGCCGTGAACACGAGCGCCACGTCGAGGTTCAGCCGGACCGGATAGCCTTTGATCTGGACGTCCCCTTCCTGCATGATGTTGAACAGCCCCACCTGGATCTTCCCCGCGAGGTCGGGCAGCTCGTTGATCGCGAAGACCCCGCGGTGCGCGCGCGGCAGCAGGCCGAAGTGCATCGTGAGCTCGTCGGACAGCAGGTGCCCGCCGCGCGCCGCCTTGATCGGGTCCACGTCCCCGATGATGTCGGCGATCGTGACGTCCGGGGTGGCGAGCTTCTCCACGTAGCGCGAATCGCGTGGCAGCCACGCCACCGGCGTGCGGTCGCCCAGCTCGGCCACGAGCTCGCGGCCGAATTTCGAGATGGGGGCGAACGGATTGTCGTTCACCTCGCTCCCGGCGATGATCGGGATCTCCTCGTCGAGCAGCGTGACGAGCTGGCGCAGGATGCGGCTCTTCGCCTGGCCGCGCAGGCCCAGCAGGATGAAATTGTGGCGTGACAGGACCGCGTTGACGAGCTGCGGGATGACGGTGTCCCCGTAGCCCAGGATGCCGGGGAACAGGGGCGAGCCGTTCTCGAGCAGGCAGATCAGGTTCTCCCGCATTTCATCTTTCACGGTGCGGCGGATGCGGGCGTCGCTCGCCCACTCGGTCTGGTTCAGCTCGCCCAGCATAGTCGCTTTGGTCATAGGTCCATAGTTAACCGGCCCGCTCCCGCGATGTAAAGAGTCGCAGCGCCCCGACGCCCCACGCGGGGAGCTCGAGGGTGGCGCGCCCGTCCGCTGCGATGGGCACCGGGTCGCCGTTGTTCTCCACGAAGTTCGCGCGGCGCGCGGCCCGGAACCCGTAGGCCCCGGGCCAGACCGCCACCGGGCGCGCCACACCGGTCACGTCGAGCAGCTTCACCACGGCGCCCGAGCGGTCGTCCGCCGGCTTCGCGCCCACCACCGCGACGCCCGGATCCGCGACGAGGAGACCCGAGTCCTTGCGGGGGAGGCGGCCCGACCCCGCGCTCGCGTACGGCGCGCTCACGTACAACGGGTCGCACGCGGCCCAGCCACGTCGCACCGGTTCCGCCGGATCGCCGCCCGCCGCCAGCGGCGAGAGGCGGAACCGGCAGGTCACATCGCCGCCTTGGCGCGCCGCGAAGTTCGTCGGCCAGTAGTTGTGCAGGACGTACGCGAACAGCGTGCCGTCGGGCTCAAGCGTGCGGCGCCACTGGCCCCGGAAGATGTCGTTCAGTGTGAGCAGGGGGGTGTCGGGGCCGCTCCAGAGCATCCCGTCCGCGGCGTCGTGCAGCCACACCCAGTGCGCATGGGCGTACCAGTCCCGGCAGCCGCCCCGCTGCTGGTCCCGGTCCACCGTCATCCGACCGAGCGGTACCTCCACCTCGACCGTGGGCCGGGTGAGGGCGAACGGGAACGCGACGTACAGCGCCTCCTTTTCGAGCGTGGCGGGCTTGGTGATGCGGTTCTCGACGTCGAGCCACGGCAATTCGTCGTACAACGTCACGACCGACGTGACGTCGCCCGCGCCCTCGACCTTGCGCTGCACGACGAGCTGCACCCCGATCCCCGGCAGCCGCTCGCGGCGCGCCGACACCAGTTGCGCTTGGCTGACCGTGAGGTCGGGTGCGGCGCGGAGGAATTCCCGGGACGGCTCGGTCCAGAGCGCGCTGTGTCGCCCGCCCCGCACGTACACGAGCTGGTTCAGCCCCCCACCCGGCCAGCCGGTCGGCCGGACGCGCTCCTTGCCGTCTCCCGTCGTGAGCGAGCGGATGGCGCCGCTCGCGGGGTCGAGGACCACGTGGAAGCGTCCGGCCTGGGCCTCGAGCGCCGTGCCGTCGTCGCGCGGCGGGTTCGCTGCCCGCTCGCTCTCCGCGAGCGCCACGTAGCCCAGCGCCGGGACGTCGCGCGCGACCACCAGGGCCGAGCCGTCGGGCAGATCCACGGCAGGCCAGTCGCGGCCGTCGTGCACCAGCCGCCGGCCAGCGCCGTTGGGCACTCGCAGTACGTCGCTCCGCGCCCAGCTCGAGGCGTTGAACACGACTCGGCCGGGGCCACCCCCGCCCCCCCCGCCCCCCCCGCCCCCCGCGCCCCCGGTGCTGAGGCCGATGCGGAGCAGCGCAGCCCCGACCTGGGCACCCGCGACAGCGGCGGCGCCGTCCAGGAAGCGCCGCTTCTCCCGCCACTGCGCCACCGTCTCGGCCCCGTCGGGATCCGACCCGCTCGCCGCCGATCCCCAGGTGTGCTCGCCGAACAGCAGCAGGTCGCGCCACATTCGGCGCCGCTCCTCGGCCCGATGCGCGATGCGCCCGGCCGCGCCGCCGTCCGTGGGCTCTGTCTTCTCGTCCCACAACGCCAGCAGCTCCGCGGCCCGCGCGGCGAGCTGGGCGGCCCGATAGCGCGCCAGCTCGGCCGCCGTCGAGGCGGCGCCGTCTTCCCGGTACGTGCCGCTGTCTCCCCGCCGCACCGGTAGCGTCGCGCCCCAACGCCGCTCCACTTCCCGAAAGAAGTCCTCGGCCCGCCCGGGCACGAGGCGGGGGAACGCGTAACGCCGGTTGAACTCTTCGAGGTTCGCGACCAGGCGCTCGTCCATCAGCCCGTTGTCTCCCACGGCGCCGTGCAGCAGGGCGACGTCGTAGGGATAGTCGGGCGACAGCAGCACGGGGTGCGTGAGCAGCCAATCGGAAAGCCGGCGCCCCATCTCGCCGGCGTCCACGTCGAACCCGAAGCGCAACGCGTCGCCGTAGCCGTAGCTGCGCCAGTGGAGGACGCGGCTCCCGTCCGGCCCCGCCCACCAGTAGAGCTGGGGGTAGCTCGTCCATGCGCCCGCCAGCTGGGTGCTCGCGCCGTCGGCGGGCGAGAGGAGCGGCACGGCGCGCTCGGGGTTCACGCCGCTCACGAGGTAGCGCACGCCGCTGGCGGCGAGCAGGGTCGGCAGCGTCGCGACCTGCCCCGGAACGTCGGCGATCTGCGCGGTGCGGAACCCGAGGCCCTGCTCGCGCGCGAACCAGCCGGCGGGCCACACGGCGCGGGCGAGCGTCTCGTGGTCGAGGATCCCCGTGAGCAGGTTGGCGAACAGGGCGGAGAAGCCCACCTTGCCGTCGCGGATCGCCTGGGCGAGGGTCTGGCCGGCCGCCGGGGATCGGTTCTCGACGTAGGACAGCACCTGGAGAGCACACTCCGCGGTCCAGCGGTACTCGGGATGGTCGGCGAGTCGCGCGAGCGCTGCGTCGAGGTTCGCGCGGTGCACCTCGAGGCAGCGCTCCTGCCGGTCGGTGTAGCCGACGTCGGTGTGACTCGAAGAGAGCCAGTACAGGGTCCAGCGGCGCGGCGGGGCGAGCCGCACGCGCCGGCGGCCGACTCGTTGCTTGCCGACCTCGAGATCGATCTGGAACTCGGCCGGCCCTGACAGCGGGATCCAGACCTCGCCCGCGAACGCGGCCGGCGCGCCCGGGGACGGCGCGGTGGGGAGCAGCCCCGCGGTGCCGACGAGCGTCCCGCGGCGATCGGTCACGCGGGCGCGCCCCGCAGGCGCCTCGAGCCCGGTGACGGTGATGCGGACGAGGTTGTTGCGGCCGTCCGGCTGCTGATACAGCGCCGTGGGCGTCGCGTCGATGGTGACAGCCGGAGGGGGGGAGGGGGAGGGGGAGTGGGAGGGGGAGCTGTACCTTCGCAGCAGCGGCAGACTGCCGAGCCACGCGAGAAAGCTGCGGCGGTCCGTCGCGCATCCAGCGCCCTTGACTCCCCGGGTCCCCACGCTAGGTTTTCCCCCGCCGAACGCCCCCGTTAACCGCCACTTCCATCAGGAGTACGCATGAAGCGTCTTGCAATGGTCCTCGCCGTCGTAGCCCTTGGCGCGTGTTCCAAGCCGCAGCAGCAGCCGGCCGCGCAGGGTCAGATGACGCAGGACACGTCGCACATGATGATGGCCGACACGTCGCACAAGATGATGGCCGACACGTCGCACAAGATGGCGCCGGCCGCGCCCGCCGCGAAGCCCGCGCCCAAGAAGAAGCCGTAAGCGACGCGGCCGACGCGGTAACGATGCCCGGGACTAGCGCCCGGGCTTTTCGTTCTCAGGCGGGGCCGACCGCCGGCAGGACGAAGGGCAGGTCCACGACCCGTGCGTCCCGGCCGGCGGCGCGCACCATCGCCCCGGGGGTGACTTCCCCGCGGATCACCGCGAGGCCGACCCAGCGTCCTCCGCCGCTCACCGCCGCGCCCGGCTCCGGCACCCACGCGACGCTCGTGACGCGACCCACGTCGCGGTCCAGATGCGTGACGGCGCTCCAGCCGTCCGCCGGCGCGGCGGGCGGCTCGACGTCGAACAGGAGGCCGCGCAGCTGGCGGTTGGTGTGACCCCGGAAGTGGAGCCGCGCCACGGTCTCCTGGCCGGTGTAGCACCCCTTCGTATACGACACGCCGCCGATCTCGTCGTAGCGCACTTCCTGCGGAATCGTCTTCTCGTCCACCTCGGCGCCGAGCCGCGGCCAACCGGCGAGGATGCGGGCGAGCTCGAGGGCGACTGGGTCGGCCTCCACGGCGCCGGCCGCGACGAGCCGGACGGCGAGGGCGGCGGCCTCGGGCGGGGGCGCGGTGAGCTGCACGACGAACGGCGCGGCGTCGCCCCCGCGCGCGATTTGGACACCGGGGGGGGAGTCTTCGAGCACGCGACCCGGCGCCGGCGGAACGCCGAGTCCCGCGGTGGCGGCGATGGCGAGGGCCCGCGGGCCCGCGAGGCGATAGACCGCGACGTCGGGCGTACGGTCGCTCACGCGTGCGAGCCGCGGCGGCACGGAATGCGTGAAGATGCCGAGCGCACGTTCACGCCCTTCCGCGGGTACGGTGTAGCTCACCGTCGTGCCGAGTCGCCCGGCCCAACCGTCCACGACGATCATCCCCTTGGGCGTGAGCAACGCGCCGTACACGAAGGCGCCGTCGCCCGGCTGCTCGATGTCGTTCGTGAGCAGCCCCTGGACGCACGTGACGGCCCCGGGCCCCGCGAGCGTGAGCACCGCCGCGTCGACGCGAGCCAGCAACGCGCCGCTCCGCAGCGCCGCCACGAACGGTGGCGCGACGCTACCCGGCTCGAGGCGGAACAGGTTCGAGGCTCCTTCGACCATAGTGTGTTCAAGCATAATAACCCGCCGTCCGGTACGACTCGTCGAGCAGCTCGACCGGATGGCGCACCGCGGCCGGGATGCCCGCCGCGGCGAGACCGGCCCCGAGCTGCATCACGCAGCCCGGGTTCCCCGTCGCCACGACCTGCGGCCGGGCCGCCTTGAGCGAGGCGAGCTTGGGGGCCAGCACGGCGCGCGACATCGCGGGCTCCATCAGCGCGAACAATCCCGCGCTGCCGCAACACTGCGCGGCGTCCGCGGTGCTCGTCACGCGCAGCACGGGGATGGCACGCAGCACCTGGTGCGGCGGCTCCGCGATGCGCTGCGCGTGCAGCAGGTGGCAGGGAGGATCGTACGCCACGGTGACGTCGAGTGGCGCCCCCGGGCGCGGCCCCCGCGCCGCGAGGAGCTCGGTGACGTCCTTGACGCGGGCGCCAAACGCGTCCCCGCCGCCGTCGCCCAGCAGGTGGCCGTAGTCCTTCAGCATCGCCCCGCACCCGGCGCTGTTCACGACGATGGGCTCGTCCGCTCCCCCTTGCCCGAACGCCGCGAGGTTCTGGCGCGCGAGCGTGCGGGCCTCGTGCGGGAGCCCCGCGTGCGCGTGCAGCGCGCCGCAGCACACCTGCCCCGGCGCTTCGCGCACGGCGTAGCCGTTCACCTCGAGGGTGCGAATGGTCGCGTCGTGCACGTGGGAGAAAAGGCCGTCCATGATGCAGCCCCGAAACAGCCAGACGGTTAGGCGGTTGGGCGGATGGGCGGTTAGTGTATCCGCGGCGCGTCTAACCGCCCAACCGCCTAACCGCCTAACCGGCTTTGTGGCCGCCAGCATCCCCATCGCAAAGCCGATCCGGCTCCACCCGGCGAGCCGTCGCGGCAGTCCCGAAGCGCGGAGCAGTCGCGCGAGCCGGTAGACGACCGGCGACACGCCCGAGCCTGTCAACGCCGCGAGCGCCAGGCGGGCGAGGGGCGATACGCCCCCCTTCCGGTGCTCAGCGAGCAGCGCGCGCGCCGTCTCGAGCCCGCGCCCGTAACCCACACCGGACGGGCACACGGGCTCGCAGCCGCGGCAGCCGAGGCAGCGGTCGAGGTGGAGGGCGACGCAGGGGTCGTCGGGCGCGAGCTCGCCCGCCTCGAGGGCGCGCATCAGCTCGATCCGACCCCGCGGGCTGTCGGCCTCGTCGCCGGTGGCGAGGAACGTGGGGCAGGCTTGGAGGCAGAAGCCGCAGTGGACGCACGGGTCGAGCGCCGCGAACCCAGCCCGATCCGTCATTCCGTTCCTTCGACCGCCACCACGAAGGCCTCGCCGGGATCGAACGTGCGGCGCAGGCCCGCAATCAGAGGACCGGCGCCCTCGCGATAGGCGCCGAAGTGCCCGACCGCCGCCCGCAGCGGCCAGGCGGCGCGCTCGACGGTGAGCGGTACCTCGAGCCCGGCGAGCGTGCGGCGCAGCCGCCGCAGCCGGTCGACCGTCGTCTCGCCGCCCCAGCGGATCGCTCCGACGCCCGGGCTCGCCGACACCCACTCGTCGCCCACTTGGTGCTGCAGCAGGTCGAGGAGCTCGTCGCTCGAGTCCGGGAGGCCGCCGACGCGGAAGGTGACGGGGCGGGTGGCGAAGCTTTCCGCCGCGCGCATCCAGCAGCCATGCGCTTCGTCGGCCCGCAACGCCGTGAAGCGCCCGCCGGTGGCCGCGCGCAGCCCCGCCTCATCCGCGGCGACGAGCGCCGCCGACCCCGCGAACCGCACCGCGAGCGCCCAGCGCTCGCGGCGTGCCAGCGCCGGCGACATGAGCTCGAGCGCGGCCGGCTGCAGCCCCGCCGCGGCGATGTCCTCGGCGACCTGTGTCAGATCCTCCCGCGTCCCCTCGAGCACGAGCGTCTGGTCGGCGCGGGGCAGGGCGCGGAGCCGCAGGTGAACGAGCACGATCACGCCGAACGCCCCGAAGCCGCCCGCCTCGAGCTTCGTGAGATCGTAGCCCGCCACGTTCTTCACGACCTTGCCGCCGCTCTGCACCACGCGGCCGTCCCCCGTCACGAACGTGACGCCGAGCAGGTGATCCCGCACCGGGCCGAACCCCTGACGCAGCGGGCCCGAGCTCGCCGTCGCCACCACCGAGCCGAGCGTGCGGCCGGCGAGTCCCGGCGGATCGAGCGCCAGCCAGGTGCCGCGGTCCGCGAGCTGCTGGCGCAGCACGTCGCAGCCGATCCCTGCCTCGGCGGTGGCGGAGAGGTCCTGCGGCTCGATCGCCGGGATCTTGTCCAGCCGGCGCGTCGTGAGGGCGAGGTCGGCGGGCGCGTCCGCCGGGAGCCAGGTGCCCGCGCCTTCGACGCGCAGGCGCCATCCTTCTTCCCGCGCGGTGCCGAGCAGCAGCGCCACGGCGTCGGGCGAGGCGGGGGCGACGCGCGGCACGCCGTCGGGCGTCGCGGCGAGATCCACGGCGTCGCTGCCAAGCAGGGCGCGGACGCGGTCGACGAGGCTCATGGGGCAAACGCGGAACGCGAAACGCGGAAGGCGGAACCGGAGGGGGCGAATCCGTTCCGCGTTCCGCGTTCCGCGTTCCGACTTCCGTACCATTCCCGGCACGCGTGAATCGGCACCACCTTCCCGGGATTCACCCGCTCCTCGGGGTCCCACACGCGGCGCACGGCACGCATCGCGGCGAGCGAGTCGCCGTCGAAGATGAGCGGCATGTAGCGCAGCTTGTCGAGTCCCACGCCGTGCTCCCCCGTGATCGTGCCGCCGGCGGCGATGCAGGCGGTCATGATCTCGCCGCTGGCGGCGTCCACGCGGGCCTTGAGCCCCGGCACGCGGCCGTCGAACGAAATGTTGGGGTGGAGGTTGCCGTCCCCCGCGTGGAACACGTTACTGACCGTGAGGCCGTACCGGGCGCCGATCTCCCCGATCGTCTCGAGCACGTCGGGGAGGGCGGAGCGGGGCACGACGGCGTCCTGCACCACGAGGTCGCGCGACAACCGGCCCATCGCGCCGAACGCCTTCTTTCGGCCGAGCCACAGCCGCTCCCGCTCCGCTGCGTCGGCCGCGGTGCGCACCGCCCGCGCCCCGTGGCTCCGGAGGATCTCCGCCACGGTCGCCGCGTCGGCCTCGACCGCGGCGTCCGAGCCACCGTCGAGCTCCACGAGCAGCACGGCGGCGGCGTCGCGGGGGTAGCCGGCGGCGTACACCGAATCCTCGACTGCGCGGATGCAGGACTGATCCATCATCTCGAGGGCGGCGGGCACGATGCCGCTCGCGATGACGGCGGAGACGGCTTCGCCCGCGGTGCGCAGCGAGTCGAAGTCGGCCAGTTGCGTGCGAATCGCGCGCGGCACCGGGAGCAGGCGCACGGTGATGCGGGTCGCGATGCCGAAGTTGCCCTCTGAGCCGACGAACAGCCCGACGAGGTCCGGCCCCCATGGCTCGCCGCCCGGGCTGCCGAGCTCGACGACGCGCCCGTCCGCGAGCACGACCTCGAGCGCGAGCACGTGGTTCGCTGTCACGCCGTACTTGAGGCAGTGCGGCCCGCCGGAGTTCTCCGCGACGTTGCCGCCGATGGTGCAGGCCGTCTGGCTCGAGGGGTCGGGCGTATAGTGCAGCCCATGCGGCGCGGCGGCGGCCGACAGCCGCACGTTCACGACGCCGGGCTCGACCACGGCGAGGCGGTTCCGGGGGTCGATCTTGAGAATGCGGTTCAGCCGCGTGAGGACGATCAGCACGGCGTCCCCGTCGGCGAGCGCGCCGCCCGACAGCCCGGTGCCCGCCCCCCGCGGCACGAGCGGCACTCCGAGGGTCGCGAGCAGGCGCACGACGGCGATCACTTCGTCGCGCTGTCCGGGGAGAACGACGACCCCGGGGACGCGGCGGTGCGTGGGGAGCCCGTCACGGGCGTAGGTCATGCGCTCGGGCAGCGCGGTCCGCACGTGCCGGGCGCCGACGATACCCGCCAGCGCGTCGACGAGCGAATCAGACTGGGAGGGGGGGGTCACGTGGTGTGCTCGATCTGGGGATGCCGCCCGCCGCGACCGTTGCCCTTGGCCCGACGGCGCACGGCGGCGCGGCGCTCGGCGTCGGTCGCGAGCGGCCCGAGCACCGCGGCCAGCTGGCGCAGTCGCAGCGTGGTGCTGCGGCTCGCCTGCAACGCCCGCTTCGCCGCCGCGTCGAGCTCCAGCGCGGCCGCGACCTGGAAGGACAACAGCTGCGGGTCGGGCGCCAGCTCGATCTCGTCCTCGGCGCGCTCCGTGAGCACGTCCAGCGCCCGCGCCAGGCGGGCGAATCCGGTGCGCACGTCGGCGGCGAGCGCCGCCGCTTCGGCCGGGTCGACAGGTTCGTCGTCGAATTCCTCCACCTCGGCGACCTGGTAGGGGCGGGGCGGCTCGCGCTCGACCCAGCGTCGCAGCACGAAGCGCCGCTCGCCCACCGCGAGGATGTTCGACCGCCCGTCGGGGAGCGGCTGGATCGAGCGAATCAGCGCCACACAGCCGACGTCGCCCGCGCTCGGTGCCGGATCGGCCGCGGGCGCGCGGTCCGGAGCAACGTAGGCGATCCCGAAGCGCCGGTCGCCGTCCTGACAGTCGACGAGGAGTTGCCGGTAACGCGGCTCGAAGATGTGAAGGGGCTGTGGGGCTCCTGGGAAGAGCACGATCGGTAGGGGGAAGATGGGAAGGTCCCGGGCCATAGTGACATAGTATAGACGGGTAGACGGGTAGACGGCGAGCGGTCTGGTAGGAACGCAAAGTGGCCAGGCAAAGCACCCCTGGCCACTGCGAACTAGCTACCGCTACCCGTCTATCCGTCTACCCGTCAGGTCTTTACGCCGCCCTCCAGAACCCCTTGAGCGCCCTGCCATCCGGTGATTCGCGCAGCTTTTCGAACGCCCGTTCCCTGATCTGCCTGATGCGCTCGCGCGTGACGCCCATCAGCGCCCCGATCTTCTCGAGCGTCATCGCCTCGCTGCCTTCTTCGAGGCCGTAATAGAGGTAGAGGATCTTCCGCTCGCGGGGGGTGAGGTATTTCTGGAAGATGCGGTCGATGAACTCACGCATCAGCTTGCCGTCGGTCTTCTCCTCGATCTCGCCGCCTTCCTGGCCGGCGAACCGCTCGCCCAGCGTGGCGGCGTCCTTGTCGGTGCGATCCACGGGGGCGTCGAGCGACAACTCGGCGGCCGTCATGCGGCGCGCGGTGCGGACGTTTTCAACGGTGTCTTCGAGCGCCAGGGCGATTTCGTCGTCGGTGGGTTCGCGACCGAGCTCCTGCGACAGGTATGTCTCGGTGCGGCTCATGCGGATCAGCTGCGAGTTTTGGTTCAACGGGATGCGGACGCTGCGGGTCTGCTCGGCCAACGCCTTCAGCACCGCCTGCCGCACCCACCACACCGCGTACGAGATGAACTTCACACCTTGGTCGGGATCGAACTTCTTCACCGCCTTGAGCAACCCTTCGTTTCCGATGGCGACCAGCTCGGAGAGATCGAGACCGTGACCCTGATACTTCTTGACGTAGGAGATGACGAATCGGAGGTTGGCTGTCACCAGGCGCTCGGCGGCTTTTTCATCGCCCCGCTGCACCCGCCGCGCCAGCCGGCGCTCCTCCGCGGGGTCTTTGATCAGGGGCAGCTTCTGGATGTCTTGGAGGTACTGGTCGAAGGCGCCGGAAGGATTGGCACGAAAGAACGCCTTCGCCTTACCTCCGTTCGACCGCGCCATAGCTAGGGCTCCGACGGTGGACGAGTTGAGACGGTGTTGGGGTGCGCCAATATAGGAATCACCTCCCAATGGTGCAAATCTCCGCCGTTTTCCACATCACAAATCGTTAGTGCGCTGCACGGGTGCGGCGTTTGTCCACTATCCACAGGCGCTGTGGAGAAATTCGTGTTGATCGCCTGTTGATACGCGTCGGGGCCGTGGTGTGGAGAGGTGGGAATCGTGTGGGGAAGTTGTTGACCGGCTTGTAATTAGTTCCAGGACGTGACGCGCGACATGGTCGGACCCTGCGGGCCGCGGTATCGTGCCCGGTCCTTTTTTCTTTGGGGGCGCCATGACCAGCATCATCATCGGGCTGATCTTCATCGTGGGCGGGCTGACCGGCACGCTCGCGCTCGTCGGGACGAACAGCGGCACCGCGCTCGCAGTGGTGGGCGTGCTCATCCTCGCTCGCGGGATCTACCGCGTCCGGAAACAGCGCGCGCAGCACCAGCCGCTCTGACTGGAAATCCCGACCTCGGACGTACGGTAGGGGCGCAGCCTGCTGCGTCCCTACCTCGTTTGGGCGCTCTCCTTCCCGCTACCCAGCACCTCCCGGACCACCCGCTCCGGCACCGTGACGGTCCACCCCGCCTGGCGGTCGCCGCACATCACCCCGACGGCCCGCGGCAGCGCGAATCGCACGGTCCCATCGCGCGTTTTCTTGTCGAGCTGCATCGCCGCGACGAGCCCGTCCACGGTCGCCGTGTCCGGCAGCTCCACCGGCAGGCCGTAGCCCTCGAGCAGCCCGCAGATGCGGCGCGCCGTCCCGGTCTCGGCGACGCCCAGCGCCTCGGCGAGCCGCGCTTCGTATGCCATCCCGATCCCCACCGCTTCGCCGTGCAGCACGTCGAACTTCGCCGTCGCCTCGATCGCGTGGCCCACCGTGTGGCCGAAGTTGAGGATCGCCCGCCGCCCCGCCTCGCGCTCGTCCGCGGCCACCACCTCGGCCTTGATCTCCACCGAGCGCCGCACCAGCCTCTCTACGACATCCGGGGGGGCGGCTTGCTTGCCGACCGTCTGGCACTCTCGCTCGAGAAAGGCGAAGTACTCTCGGTCGGCGATCACGCCGTGCTTGACAGCCTCCGCCATGCCTGCGGCCAGCTGCGCGGGCGCGAGCGAGCCCAGGGCGTCGAGATCGGCCACGACGAGCCGCGGTTGGTGGAACGCGCCGAGCAGGTTCTTCCCCGCGGGGACGTCCACGCCCGTCTTCCCGCCGATCGAGGAGTCGATCATCGCGAGCAGGGTGGTCGGGACCTGGACGTAGGGAATGCCGCGCAGGTACGTCGCGGCCACGAAGCCGGCCACGTCGCCCACCACGCCTCCGCCGAGCGCGATCACGGCCGCGTCCCGCCCGAACTGGGCCGCGATCATGCGGTCGCAGAGCAGCGCCCAGGTCTCTCGCGTCTTATTCCATTCTCCTGCGGGAAACTCGAACAGCTGGGCGGGCAACGTGGCGTCGCGCAACCGGGCCACGGCCTGCGCGCCGTACAGCTTCCCGACATGCGAATCCGTGATCACGGCGTAGCGGCTTGCCGGGCAGGCAGACCGCACCAGCCCCGCCAGATCGCCCAGCAGCCCGCGACCGATCATGATGTCGTAGGAGGCGTCGCGCTGCTCCGCAATGGGGACGCGGACCGTCACCACTTGACGTCGGAGTGCCCCGCCTGCGCGTTCGCCGCGCGGGCCAGGACGAACAGCAGATCGGAGAGCCGGTTCAGGTACTGCAGGATCGCGGGACTGATGTTCTGGTGACGGGACAGCGCGACGCTGGTGCGCTCGGCCCGGCGGCACACGGTGCGGGCGAGGTGCAGCGTGGCGGCCTTCGGCGCCCCACCCGGCAGGATGAAGTTTTTCAAGGGCGCGAGCCGTGCCTCCTGCTCGTCGATCGCATCTTCCAGTGCCGCGACGTCCGACGGGCCGATCGCCGCCCCGCTCCGTGCCAGCGCCTTGTGGAGCTTGTCCGGGTCCGGGGTCGCGAGCTCCGCCCCGATGGTGAACAGGTCACGCTGGATTGTCTGTAGCAGCGTATCGGCGAAGTCCCGCGGGTCGAGCGCGCGCGCCAGCCCGATCGCGGCATTCAACTCGTCCACGTCGCCGTACGCCGCGACGCGCGCGTCGTCCTTGGGCACGCGACCGCCTCCGAACAGGCCGGTTTCGCCCGCATCCCCGGTCTTGGTGTAGATCTTCACCCTGCGCCCCCGCTCCCCTCTCCCCTCTCCCTTCTCCCCTGATGTTCCATTACGTTCGCCCCAATGCAGGACGTCAAAGATATCACCATAATCGGCGCCGGCCCGACGGGCTTGTTCGCCGCCTTCTACGCCGGGATGCGCGGCGCGACCTGCTGCTTGATCGACAACCTCGACCAGGTGGGCGGGCAGCTCACGGCGCTCTATCCCGAGAAGTACATCTTCGACGTCGCCGGCTTCCCCAAGGTGCTCGCCAAGGACCTCGTGAAGGGGATGGCCGAGCAGGCGTTCCAGTTCAAGGCCCCGGTCCATCTCGGACAGAAGGTGATCGGCCTGAAGCGCGAGTCGCAGAACGGCAAACCGGCCTTCACCGTCGTCACCGAGACCGACCAGTACCCGTCGCGCACCGTGCTCATCGCGGGGGGGATCGGCGCCTTCACGCCGCGCAAGCTGCCGCTCAAAGACGTAGACCGCTGGTACGGGAAGGGGCTGCACGACCGCATCCTCGAACCCAGGATCTTCACCGGGAAGCGCGTGCTGCTCGTGGGCGGTGGCGACTCGGCGTTCGACTGGGCGGTGAACCTCCAGGGCGTCGCCCAGTGGATCCTCATGATTCACCGGCGCGACGGGTTCCGGGCCCACGCGGCCACGGTGAAGCAGGTGCAGGCGCTCGCCGCCGCGGGGAAGATGGAGCTGCGCACCTTCTGGGAGTTGAAGGCGATCCACGGCGGCGCTGTGATCGAGGCCGCGACGATCTTCAGCACCAAGACGAAGCAGGAAGAGCGCGTCGCCGTGGACTGCGTGATCCCGCAGCTCGGCTTCATCTCGGCGCTCGGCCCCATCGCCGAGTGGGGGCTCGAGATCGAGAAGGGCGACATCAAGGTGTCGCAAACGATGGAGACGAACATCATCGGCATCTTCGCGGCCGGAGACATCACGACCTACCCGGGGAAGCTCAAGCTCATCGCGACCGGCGCGGCCGAGGCCGCCATCGCGGTGAACCACGCGGTGCACCTCATCAACCCGGCGGCCAAGGTCGAGCCGGGCCACAGCTCGAACATGGCGATCTTCGGGCAGACGGAAGACTAGACGGTCTTCTATTTCGTCTTCCCAATCTCCACGACAATCGAATCGATCCGGGCCAGCATCTGCTGATATGGCACCGCGTGCGCGTTCGCTTGAATGCTGAACGTGATGGTCCGGCCGTCGGGGCGCTCGATGTAGCCCGACAGGCTGTTGACGCGGTCGATGCTCCCCGTCTTCGCGATGACTCGTGTCTCGAGCGGTGTGGCCACGAAGCGCTTGAGCAGCGAGCCGGGTTGCGCCGAGTGCGGCAACGCGGCGAGGAACGGCGCGCGCTTGGGATGGCGGTGCATGTAGGCGAGGAGCTGCGCGAAGGCGTGCGGCGTCACCAGGTTCCCCGCGGCGAGCCCCGAGCCGTCCTCGAGCGCGAACGCCGTGGAGTCGAGCTTCACCGAATCGACGAGGAACCGCCGCTCGACGTCGAGCCCCGCCTCCCACGAGCCCTCGCCCTTGAGCTCCCGGCCCAGAATCTTGAGCAACATCTCGGCGAACCAGTTCTGGCTCGTGTTGAGGATTGGGAACAGGATGTCCGGAAGCGGCCGGCCGCGGTACTCGACGAGCGGCGCGCAGCAGCGGGCGCCGCGGTAGGCGAGTGAATCGGTGGTGCCCGCCGCTCCGCCTTCGATCGCGACGCCCTTGCGGAGCAGCGCCGCCGCCAGGGCGCGCGCCGCGTACAGGTTGGGGTCCGGCAGCGCGAAGCTCTCGGTCGCCGGCTTGCGCCCCAGCGCGACCGTGCCCTCGGCCCAGATGTCCGGCGTGCCGGGCTTGCGGAAGAAGTTGTCGCCGATCGTGGAGCTCGAGTCCGCCGGCACGGTGCGGGCACGGTTCTCGAACGTGAACAGCGCGAGGTCGGGGGACCACGTGATCACGGGGGGCGTGTCCACCGCGGGCCCCGGCGTGATCTTGAAGTCCACGCTGTTGTCGTGGAAGCCCAGCCCGGAGACGGGTGCCGCATACCACCAGTTCAAGTCCCACGCGTTCCAGCCGGGATGGACGATCGTCGGCTCGAAGTACGAGCCGTCGCCGACCAGCTTCCCCGTGATGCGCCGGAGCCCCCGGGCGCGGACCGAATCGGCGATGGCGTCGATCGCCGTGAACGCGGAATCGCACGCTCCGGGGGCGAGCGTGTCCACCGAGTAGCAGCGCTGGGACCACGTCGGGTCCCCGCGCCCGTACAGCACCAGGTCGCCGTGCAGCACGCCCGCGTCCACGCGCCCGTTCACGTACAGGCTCGTCGTCACGCGGTAGTCCGGCGGCAGCAGCACGGTCGCCGCCGCGGTCACCACCAGCTTGGTGTTGCTGGCGGGCACGGCGAAGCGGTCGGCGTTGCGCTGGTACAGCACCCGGGCGCGGTCGTCCACCACGTAGAGGCCCCAGGTCGCCCGTTCGAACGGCGGCACGTCGAGCAGCTGCGCCAGCCGCCGCTCCAGCGATCCACGCAGCGGCGTGGTGCGCGGCGGCCCGCCGGGCGCCTGGGCTGCGAGGGTCGAGCTAATCGTAAGTGATGCGAGGATCAGCTTTCGCATAGAGCAGGTCCGTCACGAGGTTCACGAGCACGAACACCACCGACATGAACAAGATGCTCCCCTGGATGGCGGGAAGGTCGCGCTTTTCGATCGCGCTCAGCACGTAGCGGCCGAGCCCCGGCCAGCCGAAGATCGTCTCGGTGAGAATGCTGCCGGTGAGGTAGTTGCCGGTGTCAAGGCCGAGCACGGTGATCACCGGGATGAGGGCGTTGCGGAAGCCGTGGCGTAGGATCACTGCTCGGCTGCCGAGTCCCTTCGCCCGCGCCGTGCGTATGAAGTCGCTCGACAGCACGTCGAGCATCGCGGCGCGGGTCATGCGCCCGAGAAACGCGATCGAGCGCATCCCGAGCGTGAGCGCCGGGAGCACGAGGTATGCCAGCCCGCCCGATCCCGACGGCGGCAGCCAGCGGAGCGCCACCGCGAATACCAGGATCAACAGCAGTCCCACCCAATACACCGGAAACGACACGCCCAGATAGGAAAGCAGCATCGCGATCCGGTCGAACGCCCCGCCGGGCCGCACCGCGGAGAGCACGCCGAGGGTGATGCCGGCGAGGGCCGCGAGCGTCATCGCCGCGAGCGCGAGCTCCGCGGTCTTGGGAAAACGCTCCTTCAGGTCCTGCGCGATCGGCCGCGCGGTGATGTAGGAGCGCCCCAGGTCGCCGCGCACGATGCCCCACACGTAGTGCCCGAACCGGGCGGGCAGGGGATCGTCCAGGCGCAGCTCGGCGCGCAGTCGCGCGATGGTGGCCGCGTCGGCGCGCTCGCCCACCATGGCGGCTACCGGGTCCCCCGGCGCCACGTTCAACAGGAGGAACGCCACGACGAGAACCCCGAGCAGGGTGGGCAGCGTCCCCAGCAGCCGGCGCCCGACCAGGCGAATCAATGGGACGCAACCCGCGCACGGGTCCAGCGCTGGCCGTTGAAGATGACGGGGATGTCCCATCCCGCCACATCGGGCCGCCGGGCCCAGAGGTCCTTCGGGAACCAGAGATAAAGCCACGGCGCGGCGCGGAACACGCGCTCGTCGATCCGGCGATAGAGATCGGTACGGCGGGCGTCATCGGTGGTGCGGCGGGCGCGCAGGATGAGGGAATCCGTGACCGGGTCCGAATAGAACGCATAGTTGCCGCCGGGGCCGAAGCTCCCCGAGTAGAACAGCGGATAGAGGAAGTTGTCGGCGTCGGGATAGTCGGCCCACCAATCGAGGATTACCATGTCGGTCTCCCCCTTGCGGGCCGCCTCGCGCTGGCTGGACGCGTCGCGCTCGACCAGCTCCACCCGCACGCCGACCGGCTCGAGCTGCGCCTGGATCGCTTGGGCGACGCGCGACAGCTCGACGTTCGCCGCGGCGCGCCACAACTGGAGGTCGATCCCGCCGCCATAGCCCGCGGCGGCGAGCAGCCGCTTCGCTTCCGCAGGATCGTAATCGTAGCCGCGGCGGCCGGTGTCGCTCCCCGCGAGGCCCGGTGGGATCGCGCCCCGGGCGAGGATGCCACGCCCGCCGTACACGCTTGCGAGCAACTCGGGGACGTTCACCGCGGCATTGATCGCCTGCCGCACGCGGACGTCCCGCAGCGGCCCCCGCCGGTTGTTGAGCGCCACGTACACAACCCGCAGCGCGGGCTTCTCGAGCAGCCAGGCGGGGTGCGCGCGGCGCCACCGCGCCGTCTCGCCGAACGGCACTTCCACGACCGAGAGCCGTCCCGCCTCGAACTCGGCCGCGCGCGTGAGCGGCTCGGGGATGATCCGCACGGCGAGGGTGTCGGCGGCGGGCGGGCCCTCCCAGTACCGCGGGTTCCGCGCGAAGAGGAGATAGTCGTCGTGTTGCCAAGCGACGAAGCGCCACGGGCCGGTCCCCACGGGGCGCTGGCCCAGCTCGGCAGGCGGCGGCGCCGGGACGACGCTCGCCACCGGCATGGCGAGGAACTTGGGAAAGATCGCCAGTGGCTGGGTGAGCTCGAAGGCGACCGCGGTGTCGCCCAGCGTCCGGATGCCCGTCACATCGCCGGCGCGCCCCGCCGCGTAGTCTTCTGCACCGGCGATTGGGTAGAGCGGCCAGGGACGGCCGCCCCTGGTCGCGGGCGCCAGCACGCGCACCAGGCTCTGACGCACGTCGGCGGCCGTGAGGGGGGTCCCATCGTGGAACTTGACACCCGGTCGCAGGTGAAACACGTACCGCCGGCCGTCCCGGTTCACGGACCAGCGATCCGCGAGCCCGGGCCCGAGATTGCCGTCGGGATCGAACCGGGTGAGCCCGTCGAACACGAGCGTCACCATCTCGCCCGTCGGCACGTCGGTCGAGAGCGCCGGGTCGAGCGAGCGGGGGTCGTAGGTCTCATAATAGGCGAGCGACGCGCGTCCACCCGCCCCACGTCCGCCGCAAGCGACGGTCGCAACTAGAGCGGCGAGGGTCAGTTCGGGGAACGCACGCATGGGGTCAGGTGTCGAAAAGGTTGACAGTGCGGCGGGAGTGCGCCAACATAGGGGACCGGCCCGACCGCGTCAATTGCGTGCCCTCGCTGCTCTCCTGCTCGTCGCGCTGTCCGCGGCGGCCCCCCTGCCCCTCGCCGCGCAGCAAGAGCCGCAGCGGGTGGTGCGCGACCTTTCCTTCGAGGGCAATCACGCGCTTGACGACTACACGCTCCGCACCGCCATCTCCACGTCCAGCTCGAGCTGGTTCGCGCGGGCTTTCCTCATCCGGTACTTCGGGCTCGGCGAGAAACGCTATTTCAACGAGCTCGAGTTCCGCCGCGACGTGATCCGGCTGCTGCTGTTGTACCGGCAGAGCGGCTACATGAACGTGGTCGTGGACACGCTCGTGCGCCGGGAGGATCGGGACGTCTACGTCACCTTCCGGATCTACGAGGGCGACCCCGTGCGTCTGACGAAGCTCGAGATCACGGGGTTCGACTCGATCGGCAGCGTGGCGGACCTGAAGCGCAGCCTGCCGCTGCAGGTGGGGGATCCGTTCAACCGGTTCCTGTTTCAGGCGTCGGCCGACACCATCGTCAGCCGGCTGCGGAACCACGGTTACCCGTTCGGGGACGTGCTGCGCAGCTTCGACGTGGACGTGGCAGGGCTGACGGCGCAGGCGACGCTCGAGGCGGTGCCGGGGCCCCGGATGCGCATCGGCGAGGTCGTGATCACGGGGGCGGACCAGGTGGACAGCGCGACCGTCCGCCGCATGCTCTCGCTCAAGCCGAACGACTGGTTCCGCCAGGATCAGCTGTATCGGACGCAGCGCGACCTCTACGGCCTTGGGATGTTCCGCTCCGTGAACGTCGCGCTCGCGGACACCGTGGCGCCGCGGGCGGGCGATTCGACGGTGCGGGTGGTGGTGCGGGTGATCGAGGCCCCGCGCCGCCGCATCCGGCTGGGCGCGGGCTACGGCTCGATCGACTGCTTCCGGCTGCAGGCCGGCTGGACTGCGTACGACTTCATCGGCGGGGCCCGGTCCCTCGATCTCACGGGGCAGCTGTCGAAGATCGGCGTGGGCGTCCCGACCAATGCAGGATTCGAGCGCAATGTGTGCCGCTTCCTGGACGGCGACCCGACCTCGGACACCGCCAACTACAACGCCACGGTGACCCTGCGCCAGCCCGCCTTCCTGTCGCCGCGCCACGCCGCCAGCTTCGCCGTGTTCGCCGAGCGGCGCTCCGAGTTCAAGGTGTACACGCGGCAGGCCGTCGGCGCCAACCTGGCGGTGACCCTGAACGCCCGTCGCAACATTCCCGTGGCGCTGGGTTACAGCTATTCCGTGGGGCGCACGACCGCGGATCCGGCGGTCCTGTGCTTGGTGTACCTCCTGTGCAACGTTTCCGATCAGACGTTCCTCACGAACCGGCGCCGCTTCGGCGCGGTGACGGTCTCGGGGGTGCGGGACCAGACGAACTCGGTGCTCGACCCGACGGCGGGGAGCCTCGTCACCGGCTCGCTGACGCACTCTTCCCGGCTGGTCGGCTCCGACTCGCTGTACGAGTTCAACCGCGGCCAGCTCCAGATCGCACGCTACTACCCGTTAGGCCGCCGCGGGGCGTTCGCCTGGCGCGTGCTCGGCGGCACGATCCTGCCGGCGCGCAAGATCTCGCTGAAGGGCCAGAGCCTGCGGTTCGTTCCGCCGGACCAGCGGTTCTACGGCGGGGGGCCCAACTCGGTGCGGGGGTACGCGCGCAACGAGCTCGGCCCGCGCGTGTACGTCACGGACTCGATTGAGGTGAACGGCAGCGACACGACGTACCGCAACCTCCGCGCGTCGCCCACCGGCGGGAACGCCGTCTTCATCGGGAATGCCGAGCTGCGGTTCGCGACGCCGCTCTTTCCCGATCGCATGCGCGTGGCGCTGTTCGTGGACGTGGGGCAGGTGTGGGAGCGGGACGACACGCTCAGCGCCATCAGCGGGGTGCGGGTCACGCCGGGGCTCGGGCTCCGCTTCGTGACGCCGCTCGGACCCGTGCGGCTCGACGCCGCGTACAATGGTCATGCGGCGGAGCCCGGCCCGCTGTTTCTTCAGAACAACGCAGACAGGAGCCTCTCGCTCGTGCCGGACGTGACGATCCGGCCCGGGTTGCCGCGCGGTTTCTGGCGACGGGTCGTGGTACAGTTCGCCGTGGGGCAGGCGTTCTGATGGTGCGCCGCTCCCTCGGCGTCGCGCTTTGGACCGTGGTCGGTCTGCTCGCCTGCTTCCTGGGCGCGCTGTCCGCGCTCGTGAGCACGGGCGCGGGCCGGGCGCTGGTGGCGCGAGTGACCGAGGACGCGCTGCGACGCGTGTTCACGGGCTCGGTCGAGGTGGGAGACGTCCACGGCGCGCTCCTCACCGGAGTGTCGCTTTCCCAGGTGCGGCTGTTCGATGCGGACACGACGCTCGTCGCTTGGCTGCCGCGCGCCGACGTGACGTACAATCCGCTCGACTTCGCGGCCGGGCGGGTGGTGCTGTTCGAGCTGCAACTGCGACAGCCGGTGATCAACATCGTGCAGCACCCGGGCGGGCGGTTGAACGTCGAGGAGCTGCTGCGGCTGGGCGGGGGGACCCTGGACACCGGCCGCCCCCCCCCCCGCCCCCATGGCCCCGCCACGCTGATCCTGTTCCGCAATGTGCGCATCGACGACGGCACCATCACGCTGCGGCTCCAGGCCGCGCGGTCCGCCCCGGGCGACACCGCGCTCGAGATCCAGAGCGGGGGCGTCAACGGTCGCCTGCGGATTCGGCGCTTCGAGCACGTCGACGCCCGCTTCGCCGCGCTCCAGATCTCGGCGCCCCGGGAACGGGGCATCCGCATCGATCTGACGCGGCTGGCCGTGGAGGCGAGCGACCCGCCGGTGCGGCTCGTGGACGTGGCGGGCCGGCTGCGGGTGGTGGGGGATTCGCTCGAGCTGAACGTGGCCCGGGCCCGGCTCCCGGCGTCGGCGCTGCGGGATGCGCGCGGCGTCGTCACCTGGCCGCACGGCACCATCCTGTACGACCTCCAGCTGCGGGCCGACTCGGCGACGCTGCGCGACTTTCCGTTCATCGACCAGCGGCTCGCCTCCGTGCCCGGCGCGGGCGTCGTGTCGGGCGACGTACGGCTGCGCTCACACGGCGCGCGGCTGCTCGAAATCGGGCTCGACCCGCTGCAGCTGTCGTACGGCGGCGGCACCCTGTCCGGTCATCTGACGGCCTTCAGCGCCGCCGACTCGGGGCTCGTCGCGTTGCGCGACGCGGACCTCCAGGCGCGGGACTTCGACCTCGAGTTCGCGCGGGCGTTCCTCGATACCCTACCATTCGCGGGACGGCTCAGCGGACACACGGTGGCGGGCGGCCGGCTCGCGGCGCTGGCCCTGGACGTCGACTGGGCGTTCCGGGACTCGGTCGTCCCCGGCTGGCCGGAGTCGCGGATCCGCGGTCGCGGCGAGGTGAACCTCAAGGCGACGGACGGAATTCATTTCCAACCCTTCGCGGTCGAAGCGTCGAGCGTCGACTTCGGCACCATCCGACGGCTCGTGCCGGCGGCCCGGCTGCACGGGATGCTGTACGCTACGGGCACCCTCACGGGGCCGCTCCGGAACGCGCAGTTCAGCGGCACCCTGGCACACAAGGACGGCGACCGGCCGCCCAGCAAGATCGCCGGCACCGTGCGGCTGGATGGCCGCGGCGACACCCTCGGGATCTACGCGGACGTGTCCGCCGACTCGGTCTCCTTCGACGGGCTGCGGGGCAGCTTCCCGGACTTGCCGCTCCAGGGGGCGGTCGCCGGTCCGGTGAAGCTCGCGGGCACGCTCCGCTCGCTCGAGACCCACGCCGACCTCCGCGGGCCGGGCGGTGCGCTTGAGGGGAACGGCGTCCTGGCGCTCGACCTGCCGCACTACGGCGCGCGGGGGTTCGTGCTGCGGGCGCGGGACCTCGACCTGGCGCGCTGGACGCGCGGGCGGGGGACGCCCGACTCCCGGCTCACCTTCAGCGTGGACGCGAGCGTCACCGGGGACAGCGCCGTGCCCCCCGCTGGTACCCTGCGCGCAGCGCTCGGCCCGTCGTTCCTGGCGGGCTCGCCACTCGACAGCGGCGCGGCGCTGCTGCGCTTTGCCGACCGCCGGGTGTACGTGGACTCCCTCAGGGTCGCCCAGCCCGGCCTGATCACGACCGGGTCGGGATCGCTCGGCTGGGCCCGCGGCACGCGCGGCACCCTGGCGCTCGACTTCGACGCCGACAGCCTCAGCTCGGTGGACTCGCTCGTCGCCTGGATCACCGGCGCCGTGGGGACGGGCGCGGGACCGGGGGAGGCGGGGACCGCGGCCGCCGACCCGCCGGGCGATGAGGGGGGCGAAGGAGCGGAGATGCTCTCGGGCTCGGCGCGCGTGGCGTTGATGCTGCAAGGCTCGCTCGACTCCCTGGGGCTCGAGGCACGGGCGAGCGGCGAGCGGGTCAAGTGGCGAGGGTGGGAGCTCACCTCGGGCCGGGCGCGGCTCGCCTGGCAGCCCGGTCCCACGCCCGCGTTCGCCGTCGAAGCGATGATCGACTCGCTGGCGCACGGCCTCCTGGGGCTCGCCGGGGCGAGCGCGGCCGCGCGCGGCACGCCCGATTCGCTGACCTGGTTCGCGCGCTCGCGCGCCGGTGGCGGCGGCGCGTTCCTCGCGGGCGGGCGCTTCGTGCGGCGCACCGATTCCGCGGGCGGCGTGGTGCGGCGCCTCGGCCTCGACTCCCTCGCCGTCCAGCTCCCCCGCGACGTGTGGGTGCTCGAGCGGCCGGTCGAGCTCGCCGTCACCGACTCGGCCGTGACGGTCAGCCATCTGGCGCTGCAGAGCGCGTACGGGTCGGGAAAGCTCGTGCTCGAAGGCGATCTGCCCACCCGGGGCCGGGCGAACGCGCACTTGCAGCTCGAGGGTTTCCCGCTCGTGGGCCTGTACACGCTGCTCGAGCAGGACACCGCGGGCGTGGGCGGCACGATCACGGCCACCGTCGGCCTGAGCGGCACGCGGGCGAATCCCGTGTCGAGCGGCGCGTTTTCGCTGACGAACGGCTCGTTCGCGGAGTTCCGCACGCCCTTCGTGGACGGCTCGTTCGACTATCACGAGCGGCGCCTCAGTGCGGCCGTGCATCTGTGGCGCTCGGGGCTCCAGATCCTCGCCGTCGAGGCCCACCTGCCCCTCGACCTGTCGCTCGTTCCGGTCGCGCGGCGCCAGCTCCCCGACACGCTGTCCGTGCGCGCTACGGCCGACAGCGTCGACCTCTCGGTGCTCGAAGCGCTCACCCCCAGCGTACAGCGGGTGGCCGGCGTGTTCTCGGCCGACGTCGGCATCGCGGGGACGTGGGACGCGCCGCGGCTGCGTGGCGAGCTGCAGATCGTCGATGCGGCGGCCACGATCTCGGCGCTCACGGTGCGCTACGAGGACTTGAACGGCCGCCTGGCCCTGTCGGGTGACACCATCGCGATCGAGGCGCTCTCGGCGCGGAGCGACCGGGGCCGGGCCGACGTGACCGGGGTCGTGCGGCTCGAGCAGCTCACCCATCCCGTGCTCGATCTCCGCATCGCGGCCGACCAGTTCAAGGCGCTCGACCTGAAGAACGACGTCGCCATCACCGCGAGCGGTCGGCTCGCGCTCCAGGGACCGGTGTTCGGAGCGACGCTCACCGGTCACGCGAAGGTCACCTCCGGGGTGCTGTATTTCGCGGACTTGGTGCAGAAGCGCATCGTGAACCTGGACGAGCTCGCCGACACCTCGCTCGCCTCCATCATCGAGCGGCAGCGGCTCGGCCCTGAGTTCCAGAACGTATTCCTCGACAGTCTCCGCATCAACGAGCTGGAGCTCGAGATGGGAAGCGACGTCTGGCTGCGCTCCGATGAGGCCAACATCCAGCTGGCGGGTACGGTCACCCTCTCCAAGCAGCGCAACGCCTATCTGATCAGCGGCACGCTGCAGGCGCCGCGGGGCACCTACCGCCTGAAGGTCGGCCCCGTCACGCGCGAGTTCGTCGTGTCGCAGGGGACGGTGCGCTACTTCGGCACGCCGGACCAGGACGCCGCGCTCGACATCGAGGCGAAGCACGTCGTGCACCCGGTCCCGACCCCGACGCAACGGAATCCCGAGGACATCACCGTGGTGGCGCACATCGGGGGCACGCTGCTCGTGCCGAAGGTGACGCTGGAAGCGGACAAGCGCGACCTGTCGCAGACCGAGCTCATCTCCTACCTGCTGTTCGGGAAGAGCAGCGTGGACCTGGCGGGCGACCAGGGCGGCATCGCCGACCAGCGGGCCCTGGTGCAGAGCGCCCTCTCGGTGCTGTCGGGAGAGATCGAGCAGACCATCGTGTCGGGCGGGGTGCCGGTCGACTACGTCGAGATCCGCCCGGCCGGCGGGGGCCAGGGAGACCCGCTCCTCGGGTGGCAGTTCGCCGTCGGCCGGCAGCTCGGGCCGAAGACGTTCCTCGTGGTGAACGCGGGCTTCTGCGAGGGGCGTCAGGTCGCCGTCGGGAACACCCTGGGGGTCTCGATGCAGTTCCGCATCAGCCCGGAGTGGCGGACGGAGGCGAGCTTCGAGCCGGTGCTGACCTGCGGCGATCCCGCCACCGAAGGGATCGGGGGCACGGTGCCGCGCCAGGTCGGGCTCGACCTCTTCTGGGAGAAACGGTACTAGTGGCCCGGGCGCTGCTGATCACGAACCCGGCGGCGGCGCGCACCGACGCGCGGGCCGTGGCGGCGATCCGCGAGACCCTGAACGGCGGCGGCTGGACCGTCGAGGTGCTCGCGACGGCGAAGGCCGGGGACGCCCGCCGCTTCGCCCGGGAAGCGGGCGACCAGGGCTTCGACGTGCTGGTGTGCTACGGGGGCGACGGCACGGCGATGGAGATCGCGGCCGGCGCCGTGGGAACCGGGCTGCCGCTCGGCCTGGTGCCCGGGGGCACGGGGAACCTGCTCGCCGGCAATCTGCGGCTGCCGCGCGGCGCGGCGGCGGCCGCCCGGGTGATCCTGCGCGGCCGGGCCGCGCCGATCGACCTCGGGGCGGTGGAGCGGGGCGACGGCACCCATTACTTCGCCGTCTGCAGCGGCACGGGATTCGATGCGCGCCTCATGGCCAACACGGCCGCGGCCGAGAAGCGCCGCTGGAAGATGGCGGCGTACGTGGCACGGGCGCTGGCCGCCCTCCCCAACGTCACGAGCCCGCTCCACCGCGTGACGGTGGACGGCGTCGCGCACGACCTGCCGGCGGCGCTGGTGCTGGTGGCGAACTGCGGCGAGCTGGTGCCGCCGTTCCTGCGGCTCCGCGACGACATTACCCCCGACGACGGCTGGCTCGACGTCCTGGTGCTCCGGGCGCACGGCACGCTCGAAAGCCTGCGGGCGTTCGCGGAGCTGCTGCGGCGGCCCACCAACGGCGCGCGCTGGCTGTGGTTCGGGCGGGGCCGGGAGGTGCGCGTCGAGGTCCTCGAGGGCCCGGCGCGCCCGATGCAGCTCGACGGCGAGCCCTGGGGGGAGACTCCCTTCGAAGCGCGCCTCCTGCCCGCGTCGCTCAACGTCCTGGTGGATCCGGAGACGACACCCGTGCGGATGTCCCGCGGTGGCTGACAGCGTCCTGCTGATCGACGACGACGCCGACCTGGGCAAGGCGCTGGGCGACTACTTCGACCGGCTCGGCTTCGAGGTCTCCCGCGCGGAGACCGGCGAGACGGGCCTCGACGAGTTCGAGCGGGTGCGGCCCGAGGTAGTGATCCTCGACCTCCACCTGCCGGATGCGGGCGGGCTCGACGTGCTGGAACGGCTGCGCTCGCGCGGCGGCTCCGTCATCCTGCTCACGGGGCAGGGTGACATCGAGACGGCCGTGCGCGCGATGCAGCTCGGGGCCGAGCACTTCCTCACGAAGCCGGTCGACCTGAACCATCTCGGCGCCGCCGCGGCGCGGGTGGTGGAGAAAGCGCGCCTGACGCGCGAGAACGAGCTGCTGCGCGTCCGGGCGCACCTGGCCGAGGGCCTCGATTCGCTGGGCGTGTCGCCCGCGATGCGCGAGCTGGCGCGCCAAGTCGAGCTGCTGGGGGCGAGCGAGCGCACTACCGTATTGCTCACGGGCGAGAGCGGCACCGGCAAGGGCTGGGTGGCGCGGCTCGTCCACCGGCTGAGCGCACGCGGGCCGGGCCCCTTCGTCGAGGTGAACTGCGGAGGGCTCTCCGCCACGTTCCTCGACTCGGAGCTGTTCGGCCACGAGAAGGGCGCCTTCACCGACGCGAAGGAGCTCAAGCAGGGCCTGTTCGAGCTGGCGGACCGCGGCACCATCTTCCTCGACGAGATCGGCGAGCTGGCGCTCGAGCTCCAGCCCAAGCTGCTCAAGGTGCTCGAGACCAAGACGTTCCGTCGCCTGGGCGGGACGCGCGAGATCACGGTGGATGTGCGGCTCGTCGCCGCGACGAACCGCGACCTGTTGAGCGACGTGAAGGCGGGCCGGTTCCGCGAGGACCTGTACTACCGGCTCAACGTGCTCCCGATCCACCTGCCGGCCGTGCGCGATCGGGCGCGCGAGGACCGGCTGGCGCTACTCACGCGCATTCTCGCGGCGCTGCACGCGGAGCTCCCGGGCTGCCCCAGCGCGTGCACCTCGGAGGCGCTCGACCGCTTGCTGTCGGCGCCGTGGCCGGGGAACATCCGGGAGATGCGGAACGTCGTGGAGCGCGCCATGATCCTGGGGCAGGGCGGCCCCGCGATCAGCGTGGAGCACCTGCCGGCGGACCTGCGCAAGGGCGCAGCGGGAGGGGCCGTGGGCGGGACAGGGGGAGACCGGCGGCACGTGCCGCAGACGCTGGCCGACGTGGAGCGGCTGCAGATCGAGAAGACGCTGCGGTTCCACGACGGCAACCGCACCCGCAGCGCGCACGAGCTCGGCATTTCGCGCGCGACGCTGATCAATAAGATTAAGGTCTACGGGCTCGACCTCTGAGGCGGACTATGACCGACAAGCCGAAGCTGATGGAGCACGACGCGATGGTGTGCCGCTACTGCGGCAACGAGGAACGGGCGTCGGAGGGCTACCCCTGCTCGGACTGCGGGACGTTCCTCTGTCTGATCTGCTCGTTCCGCGGGATCACGCGCTGCAAGGCGTGTGAGGAGAAGGCGAAGGCCGCGCAGCAGGCCTAAGCGCCCGCTCCCCCGCCGCGCCGCTTGCGCACCTCGCGCGCCACGTCGTCGGGCGACGTGCCCAGCTCCTTCGCCAGCTTCTTGATCGCCGCGTCGGATCCCTGCCACTCGCCGGCGGCCGCCAGCGCGTCGAGCGCGACGTCTTCGACCAGCGTGGTGCGCTCTTCCAAGTCGCGCGTGCGCACCGCGACCTCGCGCGCCAGCCACTGCTCGAGCTCGCGGCGCTCGATCTCGAGCTGGCGCTGGCGCAGCGCCCCTTGCAACGACATCTCGAGCTCGTCCAGGTCCACCGGTTTGATGAGATAGTCGTACGCGCCGAGCCTCAGACACTCGATCGCGGTGCGCGGCTCGTCGATCGCCGTCAGCATGATGATCGCGAGGTCGGAATCGACGGTCAGCGCCTTGGGGACCAGCTCGACGCCGGTCATGTTGGGCATGCGGATGTCCGAGAGCATGAGCTGCGGCTGCTCGGCCGCCTGCCGGTCGAGCGCTTCGGCGCCGCTCGCCGCCTGGAGCACGCGGTAGCCGAGGCGGGTGAGAAAGCGGTCGAGCGCCTGGCGGATCCCGTCCTCGTCGTCCACCACGAGGATGGTGGTCGCGGGCGTCTGCGCGTCGGGCTTGGTCATATGAAGCGCTAACGTACGTACCCTCCACAACCCGAGCAAGCCAAGCTATCTTCGCACTCGCATGATGTCCGGCGCAGCCTCGCCCTCTCCCGCCCGCCCCTCCTCCCCCGCCTCCCTTACCGCGGTGCGCGGCCTCAGCGTGGGGCACTGGACCGACCTCGCGCGGGCCACGGGATGCACGGTGGTGCTCGCGCCGGAGGGCGGGATGCGCGGCGCCTGCGCCGTGCGCGGCCGCGCGACCGGGACACGCGAGCTCGACGCCCTCCACCCCCGCCACTTGGTGGGCCACATCGACGCGATTCTCTTGACCGGCGGGTCGGCCTACGGCCTGGGCGCCGCCGACGGCGTGATGCGCTGGCTGCGCGAGCGCGGCCGCGGCTTCCCCGTCGGCCCGGCGGGCGTGGTGCCCATCGTGCCCACGGCGGTGATCTTCGACTTCGACCTCGCCCCCGGCTCCAAGGCCGACCGCTGGCCCACGGCGGACGACGCCTATCGGGCGTGCGCCGCCGCCGGGAGCGACATCGCCGAAGGGACGGTGGGCGCGGGAACGGGCGCGACGGTGGGGAAGGTGCTGGGACCGCGTCGCGCCATGAAGGGCGGCGTCGGCACGTGGGCGTCGCGCGGCGAGGGGGACGTCGTGGTGGGCGCGCTGGTGGTGCTGAACGCCGTGGGCAACATTCTCGACGGCGCGGGGCGGGTCCTCGCCGGTGCCCGCGGACCCGATGGAGAGTTCGCCGACGCGCTCGCGTACCTGGCCGCGGGCGGCGCGCCGTTCGGCGCCACGCCGAACACCACGCTCGCCGTCGTGGCGACGAATGCCGCCCTGGACCGCGTCGGGCTCGAGAATGTGGCGCATGCCGCGGGCGACGCGCTGGCACGCCGCATCGTGCCCTACGGCACCGCGTTCGACGGTGACGTCGTGTTCGCGGTCAGCACGGCGACCCTGGCGGTCCCCCCTCGCACCCCGCTCCAGGTCGAGGCGCTCGCGGCGCTCGCTGTGCCGGAGGCGGTGGAGCGCGCCGTGCGGCTGGCGCGCGGCGTGCGCGACATCCCCGGCCTTGCGGACGGGGGTGGAAAGGGGGGGAGCGCGCGGTGAGCGAGCATCTCGCGCGCGACGTCTCGGACGTCGCGCGCAAGTACGTCCCCGATCCGCGCCTCGGCGTCTTCGAGGTCGCGGTGCGCCCCGCCGGCGAAGGAGGAACGGGGGGGGCGCTCGCGGGGTGCACCACGAGCCGCGACGCGCTCGCCGCGCTGCGGCGCATCGCCGCCGACGCCGGGCTCGCCGCCGACGTGCGGCTGCTGCCCGACGCCTCGGTGAGCGACGAGCCCGCCGCCGTGGTGACCGCCGCCGCGGCGCCGCTGCTGCGTGAGCCGCGTGCGTCGGCCGAGCGGGTGAGCGAGGCGCTGCACGGCGAGACGCTAGCGGCGCTCGAGCGCCGCGAGGGCGCCTGGCTCCGCGTGCGGGCGGCCGATGGCTACTACGCGTGGATCCCCGTGGGGTACGCGGCCACGGGCTCGTCCGACTGGGCGGCGGACTGGGAGGGTCGGGCGACCGCGCGCTCGCTCGGCGCCGAGCTGCGGTGCGAGGACGCGCGCTTCCGACTTCCCGTCGGCGCGCGGGCCGCGTTGCAGCGCCGCGGCGGGCAGGTGGAGACGGCGGACGGGCGGATGTGGAGCCTCGTCGCAGGGGCGGTGCGTCCGGAGCTCGAGGCGCGGGCGGAGGCGCGGCTGCTCGCGCCGCCTGAGTGGGCGCTGCGCTGGTACTCGGGCGCGCCCTATGCGTGGGGTGGTCGCACCGAGTGGGGCGTCGACTGCTCGGGCTTGGTCCAGGCGACGTACGCGGCGCGCGGCGTCGCGCTGCCGCGCGACAGCGACCTGCAGGCGCTCGCGGGCCGCGAGGTGCGGATCGACCCGCAGGGCGTCGGCTACGAGGCGGGTGACGTGCTTTGCTTCGCCGACGGTCGGCGCATCTCGCACGTAGCGCTCTGGGCCGGGGCGGGGCGTATCGTGCACGCCGCGCTGTCTCGCGGGGGCGTCGCCTCGGACGACTTGTTTGCCGACATCCCGACGGCGAAGCGGCTGCGGGATTTCTTGGTAGTGGTTAGGCGGATAGTCGGATAGGCGGATAGTAAGATTCCGCGTTTCTATCCGCCTAACCGCCTATCCGCCTATCTTTCTCGCATGCGCCTCGTTCTCTTCGACATCGACGGCACCCTCCTCTGGACCGACGGCGCGGGCCGGCGGGCGATCCATCGCGCGCTGCTCGACGAGGCCGGGACGGCGGGACCGATCGAGCACTACCGCTTCGACGGCAAGACCGATCCGCAGATCGTGCGGGACCTGCTGTCGCTCGCCGGCCATCCGGCGGCGGGGGACGACGCCCGCATCGCGGCGGTGTGCGGCCGCTATGTGGAGCACCTGCGCGCCGAGCTCGCGAAGCCGACCCAGGCGACGAAGCTGATGGCGGGCGTCGCCGAGTTGCTTGCCGCCTTGGGGCCGCCGGAAGCGGCGGGGCGCGCGCTCGTGGGACTGCTCACCGGCAACCTCGCGGTGGGCGCCGCGCTGAAACTGGAGTCGGCCGGGCTCGACCCGGCGCGTTTCCGGGTGGGCGCGTACGGCTCGGACTCGTCCCGTCGGTCGGACCTGCCGGCCGTGGCGGCGGCGCGGGCCAACGCGCTCACCGGGCGGACGTTCCGGGGTACGGAGGTGGTGATCGTGGGCGACACGCCGGACGACGTGGCGTGCGGCCAGCCCATCGGCGCGCGCAGCGTAGCGGTGGCCACCGGCTCCTACGACGTCGCCACGCTGAACGCAGCGGGCGCGACGTACGTGTTCGCGACGCTCGCTGACACACCCGCGGTGCTGGAGGCGATCCTCGCGTGAGCGCGGCCCCGGGTGCCCCGGCGGACGAGCTGGAGCTCAAGGCCCGCGTCGAGCACCCCGAAGCCCTGCGTGCCGCGCTGGCGCATGCCGGCGCGGCGCTCGAGTTCCAGGGCGACATGATCGACCGGCGGTTCGACCGTCGCGGCGCGCTCGGCCGGCGCGACGAAGTGCTGCGGTTGCGCGTCTTCCGGCCCGCTGAGGGGTCGTCCGCGGCCGCCTACGGGATGCTCGGCTGGAAGGGCCCGCACTCGAAACAGGACGGCTATCGCCACCGCGCGGAAGCGGAGGCGCGGGTCGCCGATCCCGAAGCCGTCGTGACGATTCTCGAGCGCCTGGGCTTCACGGTGTCGCTCCGCATCGAGCGCCGCGTCGAGGTGTGGCGACTGGGGGACGCGGTGCTGCGGCTCGAGACGTATCCCGCGATGGACGTGCTGCTCGAGGTGGAAGGAGAGCCGTCCGCGATCGAGCGCGCGATCGCCGCCACCGGGCTGCCGCGCGAGCGGTTCCTCCCCGAGTCGCTGCCCTACTTCGTCGCCGCTTACGAGGCCCGGACCGGGCGCGCCGCCCTGCTCGCGCGATGAGCGCCTCTCCCCCCCCGCTCAAGATCCCGATGCCGCTCCGCGTTCCGGAGCTCGCGCCGTCGCTCGGCCGCCTGCTCGTCCCACGGCGGCTCGAGCCGCCTTGGGTGCCCCTCGACGACGTGCGCGAGGAGCTGGCGACGGGCGTGCTGGAGCTCGGGGGCGAGGCGCGCGCGGCCGCGGTGCGCGAGGAGCGCGAGCGCGTGCTCGACGCCGTGAGCCGGCGCGCGTGGCTCGGGGCGTGGGAGCGCGCCGTGCGGCGGGCGGGAGAGCGAGTCAGCGCGGCGGTCGACGCGGAGTTGGAGCACGCCGCGCGGCGGGTGCGGATGCCCCGGCTGCTGCGGCGGGGGCGTCTGCTCTCGCCGTCGGAACAGCGCGCCATCGCGGCGCGCCTCGCGTCCGGGGGCGAGGGCCTCATTGCCGCCCTCGACGCGCTCGACGCCGCCGCCGCGCAGGCGCGCGACGCCAGCGTCCTCGACAAGGTCGCGCACGCGGAGTGGCAGGAGGCGCTCCGCACGGCGGCGCGGCGGCTCGAGGCCGCGTGGCTCAGCCTCGAGGCCGGCGTGGCGGACGAGCAGCGGCGCTGGGCCGGGGAGGTCGAGGCGGTCGCGCGCTGGCGGCCGCCGCTCTGGCCCGTGCTCGCGCTGGGAGTGCCGCTCGCTGCGGCCCTCATCTGGGTCGGGCTGGTGCTCGGCGGCTACCTCCCCGCGCCCGCGTGGCTCGCGGCGCGCCTCGGATTCTGACGTCCCCCCGCTCCCCGTGAGCGCGATCGGGGTCGGTGTCGATCTCGTCGAAGTGTCCCGCGTCGCGGCGATCATCGCCGACAAGGGGGCGCGGGTGTTCGAGCGCCTCCTCACTCCCGCCGAGCGCGCCTATTGCGAGAGCCGGCCCGATCCCGCGACCCACGTGGCGGTGCGGCTCGCCGCGAAGGAAGCCGTCTACAAGGCGCTCCAGGGGAGCGACGTGGCGCGTGGGATCGGGTGGCGTGAGATCGAAGTCATCCGTGCGCCCGACGGCCAACCCGACGTGCGGCTCACCGGCCTCGCCGCCGAGCGGGCCCGCACGCTGGGCGTGAGCCGGGTGCTCTTGTCGCTGTCGCACACCCATCAGGCGGCGGTCGCCGTAGTGGTGCTGGATCACGGCAGTTGAATTCCCGACAAAATCACTCTAGTTTCTTGACACCTCGTTCCTGAGACTCTTCCCATCTACCGCAAGCCCTTTGTCTTCTTGCTGTTGAGCGTCTGTGTCGCGGCCCTCCCGGCCCCGGCGGCAGCGCAGGGGAGCGACTCCCTATCCGTGGCGCGCCGCATTGTGGCCGCAACCTCCCTCGCCGCCAAGGAGTATGCGACCGGCGTGCCGGCCCGTGGCGGCCGGGTGCTCGCGCCCGCCGAGGTGGACGAGGCCAAGCAATTCCTCGACGGGGCCCGCGCCGACGTCGGGGGACTGCCGGCCGCCGTGCGGGCCGCGACGGACAGCGGGCTCGTGGCGCTGCGGGCCCTGATCGAGCGGGTGGCTCCGCCCGACTCGGTCGCCGAGCGCGCCGCCACGCTGGTCCAGCGCATCGCCGCCGCGGCGGGCGGCGCGCTCGACCCCTTCCCGCTGCGGCCCCCGGCGCTGGCGCGCGGGGCGGCGGTCTACACGGAGCAGTGCGTACAGTGTCACGGTGCGACGGGGCTGGGCGACGGGCCCAAGGCCAGGCACCTCGAGGGCCCTCCGCCCGCCAGTCTCGCCGACCGCGCCGCGATGGGCACCGTCTCGCCGGTGGACGTGTACCGCAAGGTCACGATCGGCGTAGCGGGCACCGCGATGCCCCAGTTCGAGGAGACGCTCTCGCCCGAGGATCGCTGGGCGGTCGCCACGTACGTGGCGACGTTGCGGGCGGACGACCAGCGGGTGCGCGAAGGCGAGGGGCTGTACACGGCGCAGTGCGCGTCCTGTCATGGCGGGACGGGCGGCGGGGACGGGGTGCTCGCGGCGTCGCTGTCGGTGCGGCCGCCCGCGCTGCGGGACCTGGCGGTGCAGGGCCGGTTCTCCGACGGCGAGCTCGAGCAGTTGATTCTGCGCGGCCGGCCGGGCACGCCGATGCCCGGCTTCGCGCGCGCCCTGGACCGGGAGCAGGCGGCCGAGGTCGTCGCCTTCCTGCGGGTGCTTGTCACCGCCGAGCGCCAGCGGTACCAGGCGTCGCCCGCGGCCGCGACCTTCGCGGCGGTGCGGCGCCAGCTCGACTCGGCGGTGGCGCTCCGCTCCGACAAGCTCGCATTCGACGCGTACCTCACCTTCGAGCAGGTGGAAACGGACGTCCGGGCGAAGAACGCCGCGCTGGCGGGCGAGCTGGAGGACGCATTCGCCGCGTTGCGCGCGCGGGCGGCGGCGGGCGCCGGCCCGGCCGACCTGGACGCCGTTCACGCGCGGCTCCTCGGAGGGCTCGAGCGGGCCGAGCGGCTCGTGGCCGACAGGAGCTCGGGCGCGAATCTGTTCATGCAGTCGTTCGTGCTGCTCTTGCGGGAGGGGTTCGAGGCCATCCTCATCGTGGCGGCGCTGATGGCCTTCCTTGCGAAGGCGGGCGCGCTGGAGCGGCGGCGGCACGTGGCGCAGGGCGCCTGGGCCGCGGTCGCCGCGAGCGTCGTTACCGCCGTGGTGGTCGAGCTGCTGTTCGAGATCACGCCGGGCCAGCGCGAGACGCTCGAGGGCGGCACCATGCTGCTCGCCACCGCCGTGCTGTTCTACGTGAGCTACTGGCTGCTCTCGAAGATCGAGGTGGCCAAGTGGAGCGCGTTCGTGAAGGGACGGATGGAGGACGCGCTCTCCACCGGCTCGGCCTTCGCGCTGTCGTCGGTCGCGTTCCTGGCCGTGTACCGCGAGGGGTTCGAGACGATCCTGTTCTACAAGGCGCTGCTCACCTCGGCCACCGGCGCGGGCACGGCGGCGGTGCTGGCCGGAGTCGTCGTGGCGTCCATAGCACTCGTCGGCGTGTTCGTGGCGATCAACCGATTCGGCGTGAAGGTGCCCCTCAAGCCGTTCTTCGCGGTGACGAGCGCGATGCTCTACTACATGGCGTTCGTGTTTGCGGGGAAGGGGATCGCGGATCTCCAGGAGGCGGGGCTGGTGCGCACGAGCGTGGTGGAGTGGGCCCCGCGCATCCCCGTGCTCGGGATCTATCCGACCGTGCAGTCGTTGGCGCTCCAGCTGCTGCTCATTGCGCTGCTGCTGGTGGCGGTCGTCTTTCTGCACCGCAATCGCATTATCGCTTCCCAGGAGCGGCGGCGGCCGTCTTTTCCGTAGGCCGCTGGAGCGCGGCAGTGACGAGCGCCGTCACGGGCTCGCGCCACCGCCGCAGCAGATACACTCCCATGAGGATGAGCCCCACGCTTGTGAGCTGGGCGAGCGAGAGCGGGCCGAACACCCGGTCGTCCTTGGCGCGCACGAATTCCACCAGAAACCGCTCCGCGCCGCCGAGCACCAGGTACATCCCGAACAGCCATCCCGTGCCGTGGCGGTGGTCGCGCCGCCGCCAGAGCCACCAAAACACGAGCAACAACAGCGCCGTCTCGTACAGCTGCGTGGGGTGGACCGCGACGACCTCGGCCGGGTTCGTGCCGGGCGGAAACGTCACGTGCATCTGCTCCAGGTTCGCCACGGTCGTCGGGGGAAGCCCCTCGGGGAACTTCATCGCCCACGGGAGGGTGGACGGGATCCCGTAGTCGTCGTTCACGAGAAAGCAGCCGACGCGCCCCAGGGCGTGCCCGAGCGGCACGGCGGTCGCCGTGAGCTCGCAGGTCCAGCGCGCCGGGACACCCTTGCGCCAGCCGTTGAGCAGCACGGCGACGACGCCGCCGAGGAAGCCGCCGTACCAGACGAACCCCCCGCGACGGAACAGCGAGTCCCACTCTCCCGAGAACAGCACGTACCACAACTTCGCCCCGATGATGCCGCCGATCACGGCGGCAAAGATGATGTCGGCGGCGTAGTCCTCGTTCATGCCGCGGCTCTTCAGGTCGACCTGGATCGACCACATCGCCATGAAGAAGGACACCATCATCATCAGGCCGTAGCCCGTGATGGGAAGGGGCCCGAGGTGGAGCGTGAACGGATAGATCGTCATAGGCGCGAGGAGTGAGAGGGCGAGACGCGGGCCGGGGGAGCCGGCTCGAGTCCCGGCAGCGGCAGATCGGCGCGGGCGTCGAGGGTCCAGTCGCTGCGCTCGCCCAGGCCGAGGCGGTACCAGCCAGCGCGCGCGATCATCGCGGCGTTGTCGGCATTCAGCCGTGGGCTCGCGACCGCGACGCGCGCCCGTCCGGAGAGCCGCTCGGCGGCGAGCGCGGCGAGGGCGCGGCTGCACGCCACGCCGCCGCCCAGCACCGCCGTTCGGTAGCCGGTGGCGCGCACGGCGCGCTCCAGCTTGGTGACGAGCACGTCGAGCACCGCGTCCTGGAACGCCCGGGCCAGGTGTGGCCGGTCCCGCTCCAGATCGCCGCTCGCCCGGACCGCGTGCAGCACGGCGGTCTTGAGCCCGGAGAACGAGAACTCAAACCCGTCGTCCCGCATCGGGCGCGGGAACGTGAAGCGCGCCGGGTCGCCGTGCGGGGCCAGCCGCTCGATCGCTGGCCCCCCGGGATACTCGAGGCCAAGTAGCGTCGCGACCTTGTCGAACGCCTCGCCCGCCGCGTCGTCGCGCGTCTGGCCCAGCAGGCGGTAGCGCCCCCAGGCCGGGACGTCGAGCAACAGCGTGTGACCGCCCGACACGAGCAGTGCGACGAACGGCGGCGCCAGATCGGGATCTTCGATCGCCGGCGCGAACAGGTGACCCTCCATGTGGTGCACGCCGATCAGCGCGCGCCCCCCGGCGTAGGCGAGGGCCTTGGCGTACACGACGCCCACCAGCAGGGCGCCCGCGAGGCCGGGCCCCTGGGTCACCACGACGGCGTCCACGGCGGTCCAGGTCACCCCGGCTTCGGTGAGCGCGCGGGCCACGACTGCAGGCAGCGCCGTCAGGTGGGCCCGGCTCGCGAGCTCGGGCACCACCCCCCCGAACACTTTGTGCACGTCCTGCGACAGGATGACGAGGCTCGCCAGCTCCGGCCGCCGTTGCTCGCCGACGAGCACGGCGGCGGAGGTCTCGTCGCACGACGTCTCGATGCCGAGGACGACCTCAGCCACGGCCGGTCCGGCGCTTCAGGCCCACGGAGTCGGGCACGGCACGCGCCCGGACGCCCGGCGGTGCGGTGACGGTGAGCCGGGCGTAGGCACCCGGCCCCGCCTTGCCGACGAGGTGCGCCACGACGCGCACGCTGTCCTTGGTAAGCGTATTCACCTTTGATTCGGGCCCCCGCACGGACACCGACACCCGCTCGGGCGACAGCAGGAAGCCGGTGAAGCCCGAGGCCGCCGTGGTGACGGGGACGCCCGGGATCGAGCGCTCGATGACCGCGACGACTTCGCCGGCGACCCGCACCTCCTTGGGCGAGATGCGCACGATGCCGAGCAGTGCGGTGTCGATCGGGACAGTGCGGAAGAACGGGCCCGTGACGCTCGAGATCTCGATCGAGAGGGTGGTGACGGAATCGATCCGCGCCAGGCTCTTTTCCGGCCCGATGAGGTGGGCGAGGTTGGGGACGATCGAGAACCCGCGCAGCACGTACCCCGAATCCGCTTCGACCTTCACGCGCGGTGCGATCTTCACGTCCTTGGTGCCCACCGAGTCCAGGACCACATCGAAGTCGCGGGGCGTGATGTCCGCCACCTGCACGTCGGTGCCCTTGGGAATCTCCACGTCGGCGGGCTGCAGGTGGACGTGCCACACGGACGCCGAGAACGTGTCCGGCACCACCCGGTGGATCACGTGGGAGATCGACCGGAGCTTCATCACCTCCGTCCCCTTGCCGATGATCACGACCGTGACGTTCGCCGGCTGCTGCCGGATGCTGCGACCGGGCGGGACGGCGACGGCGACGTGCATCGCGAGGCTCTGCGTCAGCGGCTGCTGCGCGGCCACCGCGACGTACAGCATGATCGCGAAGAAGATGGCCGCGAGCTTGATCGGCCAGTTCCGCACGAACAGCTGACCGATGCTAATCGCCATCGGGGCGCTCCGCGATCAATCGCCGGATGAGGGCTTCGTTCACCGGGCCGTCCCATTCCGAAGGCCCGATCACCTTCTTCACAATCACGCCGTGCCGGTCGATCACCCAGCTCTCGGGCACGCCCGTCGTCTGGTAGGACCGCTGGATGGCGCCGGACTGATCGTGCAGGATGTCGAACGAGAGCCCCAGCTCGCGCGCGAACGCGGCGACGACCGAGTCGCCGCCCTCATCGACGCTCACCGCCAAGATCTTGAAGTCCTCCCCTCCGCCGAGCCGTTGATGCAGGCGCTCCATGGAGGGCATCTCGACGCGGCACGGCTGGCACCACGTCGCCCACACGTTGAGCAGGACCACCGTGCCGCGGTAGTCGGCCAGCGTGACGCGGCGGCCGGTCGCCAGGCTCGTGGCCCGGAACTCGGGGGCCCGCGATCCCACGGCGACGAGATCGATCTGCGGCCGGATCTTGATGACGAGCGCGGTGCCGAACACGAGCGCCGTCACGATCCCGATGCCGACCGACCACTGACGCGGGTGGCTCATACGGTCACCAAACAGCGGCGCTTGAGCTCCCGCACTTCGCGCCCGGGGTCGGGGCTCGCAAACACCGCGTTGCCGGCGACGAACGTGTCCGCCCCCGCCGCGTGCGCCGCCGCGATCGTGTGCGGGGTGATGCCCCCGTCCACCTCGAGAAACGCGCGCGAGCCGTGCGCGCTCAGGAGCTCCCGGGCGCGCCGGATCTTGTCGTTCGACGCCGGCAAATACGTCTGCCCGCCGAAGCCGGGATTCACGGTCATGAGCAGCAGCAGGTCCAGGTCCGTGAGCACTTCCTCCGCGAGCGCGAGCGGCGAGGCGGGGTTGAGCGCCAGGCCGGCGAGCATCCCCCGCTGGCGCGCCGCCGCGAGCTGCCGCTGCACGTGCACCGTGGCCTCGGGGTGGAACGTGAACACCGACGCGCCGGCCGCGGCGAACGGCTCGAGGTAACGCTCCGGCTCGACCACCATGAGGTGCACGTCCAGCGGCTTGTCCGTGAGCTTGCGCAGCGCCTCGATCATCGGCACGCCGAACGTCAGGTTCGGCACGAAGCGGCCGTCCATGACGTCCACGTGCAGCCAGTCGGCACCGCCCGCGAGCACACCCTCGACCTGCTCGGCAAGCCGGGTCAGATCCGCCGACAGGACGCTCGGCGCGATGCGGATGCCCCCCCTGCCCCCCCCGCCCCCCCCTCCCCTCCCGCCGTTCGTCATTGTGGGCTCCGGGCCACGACGATGTCCACGACTGTGCCGGGCGCGGCGAGCGTGCTCGCGGCCGGCTTCTGCGCTACCACCGTGCCGGGGTTCGCGTCGCTGGTGCGCCGCCTGGTCACGGTGCCGAGCTGGAGGCCGTCGAGCTCGAGCCGCGTGCGAGCGTCAGCCTGCGACATCCCGAGCAGGTCGGGCACGGGGATCGTAGGCGCCCCCCGGCTCACCACGACCGTCACCGGCGCGCCCGGCGGCAGCACGCTCGTGGCGGGCGGTCGCGTCACCATGGCGATGCCGCGCGGCGCGGCCGCCTGCACCGACTCCACCTGGCTCACCGTCAGACCCGCAGCCGCGATCAGCCGCTCCGCCAGGTCCCCGTCCAGCCCGGCCACGTCCGGTACCGGAATCTTGGGCGGGCCGTCGCTCGACACCAGGGTCACCCGCAGCCCGGCGGGGGCGCTCACGCCGGGCGGGGGGTCCTGCCAGATCACCGTCCCCTGCGGCGCCGTGGGGTGCGGCTCGGAGCCGCCGTCCTGGACCTGGAGCCCGGCGTTCCGGATCTGCACCGACGCCTCCGGGAGCGACAACCCCAGGACGCGGGGGACGACCTGATGACCGTGCAGCAGCGGCGCCGGGAACAGCACCAGGTACGCCGTGAGGTAGCCCGCGAGCACGGCACCCAGCAGGGCGAGCCCCCAACGTCGGGCGCCGAGCGCACCCAGCTCCGGCAGCCTCCATTCACCGAGCGGCGCGAGGTGGCGGCGGATCCGCATCACAGGGTCCGCACCAGCCGCGCCGCGTACGCGCCGTCCACGGCGTGGTGCTGCGGTAGGGTCTGGAAGTCGCCCTCTGCCGTGAGCAGCTCGGCGGGCACCGCGCCGGGACGCGCGCGGGCGAACGCCGGGTGGCGCGCCAGGAACTCGTTCACGATCTCGCTGTCCTCCTCCGGCTCGAGCGAGCACGTCGCGTAGATGAGCAGCCCGCCGCGCTTCACCAAGGGCGCGGCCGCGGCGAGCAGCGCCAGCTGACGGCGGGCGGCGCGCGCGATCGTTCCCTCCGCCAGACGCCAGCGGGCGTCCGGGTGGCGCGCCATGGTCCCCGTGGCGGAGCAGGGGGAGTCCACCAGAACGGCATCGAGCGTCCCCGCGGCGAACGGCGCCGACAGAAGATCGGCGAGGGCGATGCGGATCGCCACTCCCGCGCGCCGCGCCGTCTCGGCCAGCCGGCCGATCCGGTCGCGCCGCGCGTCGCCCGCCACGACCCGGGCTCCCAGCCGCTCGAGCGTCACCGCCTTCCCTCCGGGGGCGGCGCAAGCGTCGTATACCAGCGCGCCCCGCGGAATCGCGGCGTAACGACACAACAGCGCGTGGGCGGGGTCTTGTACGATAAAACCACCTTCTGCATACCCCGGAAGGCGAGCAGGGAGCAGGGAGCTGGGAGCAGTCACCTGGAGTCCCGCTCCGAACGGCGCCTCTCGTACCCCGTAGCCAGCTTCTTTGAGCCGACGGGACAACAACGTGGCGTCCCAGCGCGCCAGCTGGAGTGTGAGCCGCGGCTTCGAGTCGTTCCAGGCCAACAAGCGGTCAGTTGCTTCGTTGCCGAAGTGCGTCCGCCAGCGCGCGACGAGCCATGGCGCGTGGGTCTCGCCTGCTCCCAGCTCCCCGCTCCCTGCTCTCGCAAGGCGCCGCAGCGCCTGATTGACGAACCGCGCGGCCGGCTCCCCCGCCGCTTCGCGGGCCAGCTCCACGCTCGTCGACACGGCGGCGTACGCGGGTACGCGTGCCAGCGCGCGCAGCTGGTAGGCGCCGAGCCGCAGGATATCGTGGAGCCGGGAATCCGTGGTGGCGAGTGAGAACAAGCGATCGAGGCGGGCGCGCTGCCGCAGCACGCCGGCGGCGAGCTCGTGGGCGAGCCGCCGGTCCCGCTCGGCGAGTGACTCCTCCCCGAGGACCCGGTCGCGCGCCGTCTGGAACGTGGCGCCGGAGCGCACGGCCTCGAGGATCTGCAGCGCCGCGCGCCGCGCGGCGGTGGCGCTCTTAATCCAGCATCCCCTCGAGCGGGGAAGACGGCACGGCGACCTCGCGCTTTGGCATCCGGCCCGCGAGGTAGGCGACCCGGCCCGCCTCGACCGCGAGCCGCATGGCGTGCGCCATGGCCACGGGGTCCCGCGCGGCAGCGAGCGCCGTGTTCATCAGGATGCCGTCCACGCCCTGCTCCATAGTCACGCACGCGTCCGACGCGGTCCCCACGCCCGCGTCCACGACGACCGGCACCTTGAGCCGGTGCTTGATCGTGCGGACGCCGTAGGGGTTGAGCAAGCCGAGCCCGCTGCCGATGGGCGAGGCGAGCGGCATCACCGCCGCGCAGCCCGCGTCCTCGAGCCGCAACGCGGTGACGAGGTCCTCGTTCGTGTAGGCGAGTACCTGGAACCCGTCCTTCGCGAGCGTCCGGGCCGCCGCGAGCAGGCCCTGCACGTCGGGAAGCAGCGTCTCCTGGTCGCCGATGACCTCGAGCTTAATGAATTCGTTGAACCCCCCCCCCTCGCGCGCGAGCCGCGCGTAGCGAACGGCGTCTTCCGCAGTGTGGCAGCCCGCGGTGTTGGCGAGCAGGAAGTACTTCTTGGGATCGAGGTGGTACAGGATCCCGGCTTCCCGGGTCCGATCCAGGTCCACGCGCCGGACCGCCACGGTGACGATTTCGGCGCCCGACGCCTCGATCGCCCGGACCATCGTCTCGTTGTCACGGTACTTGCCGGTTCCCACCATGAGACGCGAGTGGAAGGTGCGTCCGCCGATGGTGAACGGCGCATCGCGAATCGTCTCAACGGCCGCCGTCATCCTCAACCCCCTCCGACGAAATGCACCAGCTCGATCGCGTCGCCCGGAGCTACCGTCACGTCGCCGAGCTTCGGGCGGCGCACGATCGCGCGGTTGTGCTCGACGACCACGACGCGCGGATCGAGCTCCAGCGTGCGGAGCAGCTCGAGCAGGGTGGCGCCTCGCGCCACCGCGCGCCGCTCGCCGTTCACCGTGACGTCGATCGTGTCGTTCATCCCCGCAGCTCCTGCAGCATGCGCCGGGCCGCGCCCGCCGGATCGGCCGCGTCCCACAGGGCCCGGATCGCAGCCGCCCCGTACGCACCGGCCGCCCGGAGCCCCGGAATCCGGTCCGGCGTCACCCCGCCGATGGCGATGACGGGAAGCCCGAGCGCTACGATCGCCGCCAGATCCTCCGGCGCGAGCGGCGCGCGGTCCGGGTGCGTGGCCGTCGCGTACACCGGCCCTACTAGAAGATAGTCGGCTCCGGCGGCCTGCGCGGCGCCAGCCTCCTCGAGGTCGTGCACCGACACGCCGATCCACCAGTGGGGGCCGAGCCGGCGCGCGTCCGCCGGCGTGAGCCCGTCCAGTCGGAGCTGCACGCCCTCGGCCCCCCCCTCCACGCCGAGCGCGACGTCGAGGCGGTCGTTGACGAACAGGCGGCTAGGCGGATAGGCGGTTAGGCCGTTAGCGAGCTCGTAATGCTCGAGACCTGAGAGCAGGCGGCCGCGGGCGTGCAGGGCCAGCTCCGCCCCGCCCCCGGCGGCGAGCTCGCGCGCGACGTCGTCCAGGTCCGCGCGCCGCGCGATCCGCTCGTCCGTGATCGCGTGGAGCCGCGGCAGCGGCTCCCGGCTCACGTCAGCCGCTGGCCTTCCCGCGCGCCCCGCCCGCGGATCCAGTCGGCTGCGGGCATGCGCGACCTGCCAGCGGGCTGGACTTCGTCTACAACCACGGCGCCCCGCCCCGTTGTGATCCGTAATCCGTCGTCCGTCGTCCGTATTTCACCGGGTGCGCCGTCGCCCTCCGCGACGCGGGCGCCGAACAGCTTCACCTCGCGTCCCTCGAGCTCGGTCCACGCGCCCGGCTTGGGGTCGAGCCCGCGGATCAGCCGGGCGATCCGCTCGGCGGGCTCGTCCCAGTGAATGCGGGCGGTCTCCCGCGTCAGCTTGGGAGCGTACGTGACGCGGCCCTCGTCCTGGGGTCGGGGCTTGAGCCCGCCGCTGCCCCCGTCCTGGCCGAGCAGTGCCAGCACCTCGACCAGAGCCAGCGCGCCCACTTCCGAGAGGTGCTCCGCCAGCTCACCGGCCGTGACGTCCCCATCGACGTGATGGGGGATCTGGTGCAGGATGGGTCCCGTGTCCATCCCGGCGTCCATCTGCATGATCGTCACGCCCGTCTGCTCGAGCCCGTTGATGATCGCCCACTCGATCGGCGCCGCGCCCCGCAGCTCGGGCAGGAGCGAGGGGTGGACGTTGATCATCCCCTGTCGGGGAATGGCGAGCAGGGGTGGGGCGAGGATGTGGCCGTAGGCGACCACGACGCCGACGTCCGGCACCAGTCCACGGATCCGCTCGAGGAACGCGGGATCCGCGGGGCGCTCCGGCTGCAGCACCGGGACGCCTTCCTCCGCGGCCGCGAGCTTGACGGGTGGTGCGACGGTGGTTGAGCGCGACCGGCCCTGCGGCTTGTCCGGTTGTGTGACGGCGGCGACGACGTCGAAGCCTTCGCCGAGCAGCGCTTCGAGGGAGGGGACCGCGAAGTCCGGCGTCCCGAAGAAGACGACGCGCACTAGAGCTCGCCCGCCGGCTCCGGCGTCACCTCCTTCAGATAGCCGGGCTGGCCCTTGCGGGCTTTCTTCCACTTCGCGAGCAGGAGCCCGCGCTTCACGGCGCTCAGGTGGTCGAGGAACAGCACGCCGTCCAGGTGATCGATTTCGTGCTGCACGGCGCGCGCCTTGAAGCCCGCGACGTCGACGCGGTACGGCCGGCCGTCGCGGTCCAGCGCCTCGAGCGTCACGGCCAGCGGGCGCTCGACCTCTCCGTACATGTCCGGGATCGAGAGGCAGCCCTCTTCGGCGGTCTCCGTCGCGTCGCTCGCCTGCACGATGCGCGGGTTGATGAGGACGAGCGGCGGCGGGTTGTCCTCCCCGACGTCCACCACCGCCACGCGGCGCGGGCTCCCGACCTGGTTCGCGGCGAGGCCGACCCCCTTCGCCGCCCCCATCGTCTCGAACAGGTCGTCGACGAGCTGGCGCACCGCATCGTCCACCGTCGCGACGGGGGCCGCGCGCTGCCGCAGCATCGGGGAGCCGAGCAGGTGGAGCGTCAGGATCGTCACTGGGGCTTGGCCTCGACCTCGCGGTTGAGGATGTTCGTGATGTTCGCCCGCAGCACGATGAAGCGCGACTCGCCGCTCTTCATCGTGACCTCGTCGTCCTTCAGGTGCACGACTTCGCCGACGATGCCGCCCGTCGTGACGACGCGATCGCCCCGCTGCAGCGAGCCGAGCAGCTGGCGGTGCTTCTCCTGCTGCCGGCGTTGCGGGCGGATGAGCATGAAGTAGAAGATCGCGATCAGCGCGCCGATCTGGATGACGAAGACGGCCAGGCCGCCGCCGGCGTTCTGGCCCGACGGGGCGAAGAGCAGGGCGTACAGGTGGTGCGGGCTCATGCGGATCTCGGTTGCAGGTAGCGGCGGCGCCACTGCTCGGCCCATGCGCCGAAGGCGTTCCGCCGGATCGCGGCCCGCATCTCGGCGGCGAGCCGGATCAGATAGCGAACGTTGTGCAGCGACAGCAGCCGCAACCCCAGCAACTCCTCCGCCACGAACAGGTGGCGCAGGTAGCCGCGGGAGAACGTGGTGCAGCTCTCGCAATCGCAGCCTTCGTCGAGCGGCCGCCGGTCCTCGCGGTGCTCGGCGTTCCGGATGTTCACCGGACCGTCGGGCGTGAACGCGGAGCCGTTGCGGCCGTTGCGGGTCGGGGCGACGCAGTCGAACAGATCCACCCCGCGCTCCACCGCCGCCACCAGGTCCTCGGGAAACCCGACGCCCATAAGATAACGCGGCAGCGGACGGGGCAGGCGCGGCTCGAGCGCCTCGAGCATGGCGTGCATCGTGGGCTTCGGCTCCCCGACCGAGAGGCCGCCGATCGCGAGCCCGGTCCAGGAGCCGAGGTCGAGGATGCGTCGCAGGCCTTCGGTGCGGAGCTCGACGTGCGTGCCGCCTTGGAGGATGGGCCAGAGAGTCTGAGACTGCGACGGAAGGACGGAAGGACGGAAAGGGGATGGCGCGCTCGCCGCCGCTTCCCGTGCATCCCCCTTCCGTCTTTCCGTCATTCCGTCGCCTTGCTTCAGCTCATTGTGCCGTCTCGCGCACCGCTCCAACCATCGCAACGTGCGCTCCAGGGCGTCCCGCGCGGTCGGTTCGTCCGCCCCTCCCGGCACCACGTGGTCGAACGCCATCGCGACATCGGCGCCCAGCGTCCACTGGATCTCCGTGGCGCGCTCGGGCGTGAGCGTGCGGCGGCTGCCGTCGACGTGGCTCTGGAACTCGACGCCCGCCTCGTCCACGCGACGGAACCCCTCGAGCGAGAATACCTGGAAGCCTCCCGAGTCGGTGAGCAACGGACGGTCCCAGCCCATGAAGCGGTGCAGCCGCCCGAGCTGCTCCACGACGTGCTCCCCCGGACGCACGTGCAGGTGGTAGGTGTTCGCGAGCACCATGGTTGCGCCGGCGGCGCGGAGGTCGTTGGGCGAGAGGGCGCGCACCGTGCCCTGCGTGCCGACCGGCATGAAGAGCGGCGTCTCGACCGTCCCGTGGGGCAGGGTGAGGGTGCCGGCGCGGGCGGAGCCGGAGGTCGCGTCGAGCGTGAATTCGAACACGCGCGTTATTGCGGATTGCGGATTTCGGATTGCGGAATCGAAGGTCGAGCGTCCAATCCGCAATCCGCAATCCGCAATCCGAAATCAGACGACCGCCATCGCGTCGCCATAACTGTAGAACCGATACCGCCTCTCGATCGCTTCACCGTACGCTCGCATCACCTGCTCGTAGCCGCCGAACGCGCACACCAACATTAGCAGGGTCGAACGCGGCAAGTGGAAATTGGTGAGCAGGCGATCCACGGCGCGGAACGCAAACGGGGGATGGATGAACAGCCGCGTTTGCCCGGCCCCCGGAGTGACGAGCCCGCCCTCGCCCGCGCAGGTCTCCAGGGCGCGCGCGACCGTAGTCCCGACCGCCCAGATGCGCCCTCCCGCCTGCCGTCTCCCGTTGATGGTCGTCGCCGCCCGGTTGCTCACGACATACGCTTCCAAGTCCATCCGGTGGCGCCGCACGTCATCCACCTGCACGGGCTTGAACGTCCCGGGGCCGACGTGGAGATCGAGCTCGGCCACGGCGACGCCCTTCGCGCGGAGCCGCGCCAGCAGCTCAAGCGTGAAGTGCAGCCCCGCGGTGGGCGCGGCGACGCTGCCGTCGTGCGCCGCGTAGACGGTCTGGTAGCGCTCGCGATCGTCGGCGCGCGGGGGCCGGCGGATGTACGGGGGGAGTGGCACCTCCCCGTATTTCGCCAGGGTGCCCCGCGCGTCGAGCGCCCCGACGAAACGCACGCGCCTGAGCCCCCCACCGAGCGGCTCGACGATCTCGACCGTGCTGTCGTCGCCGACGGTCAGGCGTCGTCTCGGCTTGAGCTTGCCCCCCGGATGACCCAGCGCGAGCCAGGTGCCGTCCGGCAGCTCGCGCACCAGCAGCAGCTCGGCGACTCGTCCCGTGTCCCGCTTCCCGTGTAACCGTGCGGGGATCACCCGCGAGACGTTCAGGACCAGGACGTCCTCGGCCGCGACGAGGTCGACGATGTCGGGAAAGCGTGCGTGTCGGATCCCGCCGCTCGCCCGCTCGAGCACCAGCAGGCGACTCGCGGCGCGGTCGGGAAGGGGATCCTGGGCGATGAGCTCGGCTGGCAGGCTGTAGTCGAAGTCTGAGGCGTGGAAGGCCATTGCGGATTTCGGATTGTGGATTGCGGATTGGACGGACGCACTTCGAATCCGCAATCCGAAATCCGCAATCCGCAATTGTGCTAGCCGTCAAACATCGTCGGCTGCTCCGCGCTCCTCGGCGGCGTGAAGCCAAAATGCCTGTACGCGCTGGATGTCGCGCAGCGGCCGCGCGCGGTGCGGGCCAGGAAGCCCTGCTGCATCAGGAACGGCTCGTACACCTCTTCGAGGGTGCCGGGGTCCTCGCCCACGGCGGCGGCGATGGTGGTCAGGCCCACCGGGCCGCCCTCGAACTGCTCGATGATCGTCTTCAGGATCCGTCCGTCCATGTCGTCGAGGCCGAACTCGTCGACGTCAAGTCGCTTCAGCGCTTCGGCCGCGACCGGGGCGGTGATCTTGCCGCCGGCGCGCACCTGCGCGTAGTCGCGCACGCGCTTGAGCAGCCGGTTCGCGACGCGCGGCGTGCCGCGGCTGCGACGCGCGATCTCGGCGATCCCGGCTGCGTCGGCCGGGACGCCGAGGATCCCCGCCGAGCGGCCGAGGATCTGCGCCAGGTCGTCGGGTGGGTAGTACGACAGGCGCTCGACCAGCCCGAAGCGCGCGCGCATGGGCGGCGTGAGCAGGCCGAACCGCGTCGTCGCCCCGATCAGCGTGAAGCGCTCCAGTGCCATCGGGATCGTCTGGGCGTGCACCCCGTCGGCGACGCGCACGTCCACGCGGTACTCCTCCATCGCGGGATAGAGGAACTCCTCCAGCGCGGGGCGCAGGCGGTGCACCTCGTCGATGAAGAGGATGTCCCCCGCTTTGAGCGACGTGAGTAAGCCGACGAGGTCGCCCGGGCGCTCCAGCACCGGGCCGGACGTGGTGCGGATGCCGACGCTCAACTCTTTGGCCATGAGCAGCGCGAGGGTGGTCTTGCCCAGGCCGGGGGGTCCGAAGAACAACGCATGGTCGAGCGGCTCGCGGCGCTGCTTCGCCGCGTCGATGGCGATCTGGAGCGACTCCTTGACCTTCGCCTGGCCGACGAACTCGTCGAGCCGGGACGGGCGCAGCGCCGCGTCGGCGCTGCGCTCGTCGGGCAAGGCCTCGGGCGTCGTGATTTGCGCCCGGGCGGGCGTCATGCGGCTTTCTTCCCCAGCGGCCGCGCGCGCCAGCGCACCGGACGCGCGTCCGCCTCGAGCGCGTGGCGCGTATGGCAGGTGACGCACTCGTCGGTCGCCTGCGTCGCGCCGTCGGGCACGAGGACCCGGTTGGTCGAGCCGCAGCGCGTACAAATCCACTCCGCCGTGGTCATGGTCATCCGTGGGTGAGAAGTTGCAAGGCCCGGCGCACCAGGCTCTCGGTGTCGCCGCCGTCCGCCGCTAGGGCCTGGCGTAGCGCCCGATCGGCCTCGGCGGTGCCGTAGCCGAGCCGCTCGAGCGCCTGCAGCGCCGCCGCCGCGGCGCCCCCCCCCCCCCCCCCCCCCCCCCCCCCCCCCGCCGGCGTCGTCGCACTCGCCGCGTCCTCAAACTCGCCCAGCTTGTCGGCCAGTTCAAGCGCCAGCCGCTCGGCGGTCTTCTTGCCGATGCCGCTCACCGAGGCGAGCAGCCCGATGTTGCGCTCCTTCACGGCGCGGGCGCCACGCTCCACGCCCAGCGCCGACATGAGCGCGATGGCGATCTTCGGGCCCACCCCCGTCACGCCGATGAGCCGCTGGAAAAAGCGACGCTCCGCCTCGTCCTGGAAGCCGTACAGCGACCACCCGTCGTCGCGCACGACCAGCTCGGTGGCGAGGCTCACGGCCTCGCCCACGGCGGGAAGCCGCTCCATGACGCCCAGGGGGACGACGATCTCGTAGCCGATGCCGCCCGCCGTGTGGATCATCACGCGATCGGCCTGCTTCGCGGCGAGCCGGCCCGAGACCTGGGCGATCACGCGCGCAGGATGTAGGTGAGGGCTACCGCGACGCCGTCGGCCGCGTCGGCGGGCGTCGGCGCGTGGCGGAGCTTCAACAGGCGCGCGACCACGGCGCCCACCTGCGCCTTGGGCGCGCCGCCCGCGCCCGCGACCGTCTTCTTCACCGTCGCCGGCGGATACTCCGCGATCTCCAGGCCCGCCTGTTCCGCCGCCAGCAGCACCACGCCCCGCGCGTGGCCCAGCACGAGCGTGGTCCGCACGTTCTTGCTGTAGAAGGCGTTTTCGAGGGCGAGGGCCTGCGGGTGGTGGCGGTTGATGAGGTTGGTGATGTGGGCATGCAGCGCTTCGAGCCGCTGGGGGAGCGAGCTGCGACGCTCCAGCCGGATCACGCCGCACTCGACCAGGCGACCGGTCCCGAACATCGCGCCGCTGTTGCCGGTCTCGATCACGCCGTAGCCGGTGACCGACGTGCCCGGGTCGACCCCCAGCACCCTCACGTCACGCCGTCGCCGCCGCCATCGCCTCGGCGTCGATGTCGAAGTTCGACGACACGCGCGCGACGTCGTCCATCTCCTCCAGGGCCTCGAGCAGCTCGAGCAGCTGCTTCGCGGCCTTGCCGTCGACCTTGACGGTGCTCTTCGGGATCATCGCGATCTCCGCCCCCTGCACCGGGATCTTGCGCCGCCCGAGCTGCGCGGTGATCGCGTGGAGCGCGCTCGCGGGTCCCGTGATGAGGAAGACATCGCCCTCGCGGACCATGTCGTCCGCGCCGGCCTCGAGCGCCGCCTCCATGGTCGCGTCCTCGTCTGTCTTGGTCGCGTCGACGGTGATCTGGGCCTTGCGGTCGAACATCCACGCCACGGAGTTCGCGGCGCCGAGGTTGCCGCCGTGGCGCTGGAAGACGTAGCGGATCTCGGCGACGGCGCGGTTCGGGTTGTCGGTGGTGGCCTCGATGAAGATGGCTGCGCCGCCCGGGCCGTAGCCCTCGTAGGTGACCTCCTGGTACTGCACCCCCTCGAGCTCGCCCGTGCCCTTCTTGACCGCCCGCTCGATGTTGTCGAGCGGCATGTTCTCCGACTTGGCCGCGTCGATCGCCGTGCGGAGCCGGGCGTTGCCGTCGGGGTCGCCGCCGCCCTGCTTGGCGGCGATGGTGATTTCGCGGATCAGCCGGGTGAACAGCGCGCCGCGCCGCGCGTCGGCGACGGCTTTCTTCCGTTTGATCTGCTTCCACTTGCTGTGGCCGGCCATACGCACCCCTCGTGTCCCCAACTTACAACTTGACCCGAGCGCTGCGCCACAGGTAGGATATCGCCCCATGACCATCCGGCTCGTCGTTCTGGTCACGCTGGCGACGGTCGCGGCGTGCGAACGCCCCGGCTCCGACCGAACGGAACGCGAGGTCGCCGGCGAGGCGCTGAAAGGGCTCGTCACCTATCCGCGGTCGAGTCTGGTGAGCGTCTCGGCCGGCCGGGATGCCGCGCAGCTCGTGCTCAGCGCCCCCGCCCCGGCGGAGACGGTGGCCGCCTGGTATCGCCGCACGCTGCGGCGCAACGGCTGGGAGCTGCGCGCGGACGGGATGCAGCCGGACGGATCGATCTCGTTGTACGCCGACAGCGGGCGGCGCTCCGTGTGGATCACGCTCGCGCCGGGAGCGGCAGGGGCGGCCACCACCTACACCCTCGTCGGCGACATCCCCGGTCTCGACACCGCCCGTCAGCGGTCCGGGTCGAGCATGTCCTCGAAGCGCATCCAGCGGCGGTAGAAGTAGAGGTCCACGAAGCCCGTCGGCCCGTTGCGGTTCTTCAAGACGATCAACTCGGTCGCGCCCTCCACCCCGTAGCCGGGGTTGTACATCTCCTCCCGGTAGATCCCGAGCGCCAGGTCGGCGTGCTGCTTGATCGCGCCGAGGTGGCCGAAGTCGTCGAGGCTGGGGCGCGGATTGGGGCGCTTCGCGTCGAATCTGGGCAGCTGCGACACGACGAGTGCGGCCACCTGCCGCTCGAGGGCGAGCGCCTTGAGCCGCTGCAAGGCGAGCGCCAGGTCTTCGTCCTGCGTGGGGCGCGCGGCGCCGGCGGGGGACGGGACGAGCTGGAGGTAATCCACCACGATGAGCCCGAGCTGACCCAGCGGGTCGAGCCGCGTCGCGGCGGTCTCCCAGTCCGGGGCTGCGAGGGGCAGGATCGCGAGCGGCAGCCCGCGCAGCCGGACCGCCGCGCCGCCGATCCCGGCGCGGGCGTGCTCGGTGAGCTTGGCGCCGCGCAGCTCGTCCACCGCGACCCGTCCCTCGATCGCGAGGGCGCGCTCCATCAGCCGTTCTTCGTCCATCTCGCCCGAGAGGAACGCGACGCCGGTGCCCTGCTGCGCGACCCGCAGCGCCAGGCCGAGCGCGAGCGCCGACTTGCCCGCGCCGATGTCCCCGCCGAGCACGACGAGATCGCGCCGGCGCAGGCCGCCGCCCAGCATCCGGTCGATCGACGGAAAGCCGGTGGGGATCGTGTCGCCCGGGGTCTCTCCCGGGCGCTGCTGGTCCACGCGCGCGACGAGCGACTCGGCCGCGGGGGAGGGCGAGGGAGTCGCGGGGGCGGGCCGCTTCGGGAAGCGACGGGTGGTCATGGTGGTCTTATAGATGTAAGCGGGCGGCCCGCACGGCAACGGCCACGGCGTCCCCCGCCTCGGCGCCCAGCACCTCTCGGGCGGGCGCGACCAGCTGCGACAGCACCAGGGCGGCGACCGTCGGCGTGCCGGGCTCGAGGTGGTCCCGCGCGGCGACGACGGCGCGCTTGAGCGGCGCGGGGAGCGCGAGGCTCGCGAGCCGCGCCTGCAGTGCCTGGAGGCGGCGCCGGTGATTCTTGCCGGAGACGGGCCGCGGTGGCAGCACGCCTTCGGCCGCGCGCACGACGAGCCACAGGGCGAACAGCCCGTCCCGCTTGGGCCCGCGCGCCGCCGCCGCGACCAGCGCGATGAGGCGCTCCTCGGCGGGCGTGGTGGCGCCGATCACGCGACGAGGCGCTCCACGGCGGCGACCACGTCGGCGGGGGCGATGTCGGCGAGGCAGCGGTGGTGACCGAGCGGGCAGGTCGCGGTGCCCGTCGCGGAGCAGGGACGGCAGTCGAGCTGGCGCTGCAGCACGACCGCGGGCGCGCGGTAGGGAAAGAAGCCGAACTGCTCGACCGTGGGCCCGAACAGGGCGACGACCGGCGCGCCGACGCCGGTGGCCATGTGCATCACCCCCGTGTCGCCCGAGACCACGACGCGAGAGCGGGCGAGTAGGGCGCCCGTTTCCTGGAGCGAGAACTCGCCGGCGGCGCTCGCGGCGGCGCCTCCCGCCACGAGTTGCTGCGCGAGCCCGCGATCCTCGGGCCCGCCGACCACGACGGAGCGGTAGCCCGCGGTGCGCAGCCGCTCCGCCAGCGCGCTCCAGTACGCCACCGGCCAGCGCTTGGTCGCGTGCGCCGCACCCGGCGCGAGCGCGGCGAGGGCCCCCCCCGCCCCCCCCTGTCCGTCTGCGAGCCCGCGCGCGGCGAGCCACTGCGCCACCCGCTCCGTGGCGCCCTGTCCGAGGAAGAACTCCGGTGGCCCGCCGTCGGGGCGCGTGTCGAGTCCGCGCGCCGCCTCGAAGTAGCGCTCCGCGACGGGGACGCGGCCGCGATAGGTGTCGAGCTTCGTGGAGATGAGCAGTGTGCGGGCGAGCTTGCGCTTGCGGTACCCCGCCCAGCGACAGCGCACCAGCAGCCGCAGCGCGGCGCTCCGCAGGCTGCCGTGCAGGTCGAGCCCGTGGGTCGGCCCGCAGGCGCGCAGGCGGCGCGCGAGGTGGCGCACCGGCTCGTCCGGCGCGAGCGTCACGACGTCGGCCAGGTGCGGGTTGTCGGAGACGAGCGGCGCCAGCGCGCGCTTCGTCACGTACACGAGCTTCGCCTCGGGGTGGCGGCGCGCCAACGCGCGCACGAGCGGCGTGGTGAGCAGGATGTCGCCGATGGAGCTGAACCGGACGAGCAGGACGCACAGCACGCGGGCGAAATTACCTTCGCGTTGCCTGGGTTCGCCAGTCGTCGTTAGCTTTGGCCTATGCCGCGGCCGAAGAGCATTCTGTGGGTGGACGACGAGATCGACGGCCTCGCCGCGCACCGCCGCTTCCTCGAGACGCAGGGGTTCACGGTGGCCTCCGCGGCCCACGGCGACGACGCCCTCGCCCTGCTGCGACGCCAGCCCTACAGCGTCGTGCTACTCGACGAGCAGATGCCCGGCCGGCGCGGGCTCGAGCTGATCGGCGAGATCCGGGCCATCGATCCTGCGATGCCCGTCGTGATGGTGACGCAGAGCGAGGACGAAGGCACGCTGCGCGACGCGATCGGGATCGAAGTGGACGACTACCTCGTGAAACCCGTGCACCCCCGCCAGATCCTGTCCGTCGTCACGCGGCTGCTCGACGGCGCCCGCATCCGCCAGCAGCGCCTCGCCCGCGACTTCGTGACGCGCTTCCGCGACCTCGAAGGCCGGCGGGGATCGGCGCTCGCCTGGCGCGAGTGGATCGAGTTCGTGGCCGAGCTGGCGCGTTGGGAGGTACGGCTCTCGGCCTCACACGAGCCGGGGCTGTCGGACGCGCTCCGCGCCCTGCAGCGGAGCTTGCGCAAGGACTTCGCCGAGTACGTCGCGCGCCAGTACCCGCGCTGGCTCGCGAGTCCGGAAGGCGACCGGCCGCCGCTCTCGGTCGACGTGGGCGCGGAGTTCCTCGTCCCCGTCCTCCAGGCGACGGGACGCGCGCTGTTCGTCGTGATCGATTGCCTGCGGCTCGATCAGTGGGAGGTGCTGCGCGAGCTCGTGACGCCGCTGTTCGATGTCGAGGAGTCGCACTACTACAGCATCCTCCCCACCGCCACGCCGTTCGCGCGCAATGCGATCTTCTCGGGGCTCTTCCCGATGGAGATCGCCGCACGCCACCCCGACTGGTGGGGCCAGGCGTCGGACGAGGAGAGCCTCAACGCGCACGAGGCGGAGCTCCTGACGGAGCAGCTGGGCGAGCTGGTGGGTCGGCCCGTGCCGGTCCGTTACGAGAAGGTGTTCAGCTCGGTCGAGGGAGCGGGCGACCTCCTCCGTCGCCTGCCGGCCCACCTCGCGCAGGACGGGGTGACGGCGCTGGTGTTCAACTTCGTGGACCAGCTGACCCACGGCCGCTCGGAGAGCGCGATCCTGTACGAGGTGGCGCGCGACGAAGCCGCGCTGCGGAGCCTGACCCGCACCTGGTTCGAGCGCTCGCCGGTGCTGGCGGCGCTCCAGGAGGCCGAGCGGCGCGGGGTCTCCGTGCTGCTCACCACGGACCACGGCTCGATCCACTGCGAGACCCCCGCCACCGTGTACGCAAAGCGCGACGCGACCGCGAACCTGCGGTACAAGTTCGGCGAGGATCTGCGGAGCGAGAACCCCGAGGCCGCGATCCCGGTCGAGGACCTGAAGGCGTTCGGCCTGCCGGCGATGGGGTTGGGGGTGCGGCTGCTGCTCGCGACGGCGGACGCCTTCTTCGTCTATCCCACCAAGCTGCGCGAGTACCAGGCGCGCTACCGCGGTTCGTTCCTGCACGGCGGCGTCACGCCCGAGGAGATGATCCTTCCCGTGGCGCTGCTCACGCCACGGGGCCGCGGCGCCGGACCGGGAGGGGGGGGACCGCGCTGAATGGGCCGCAGCGGCCGACTGTTCTCGCTGCTTCGTCCCTACACGTTCCTCTTCGTGGCCAACAGCGTCGCGACGCTCGTCGCGTCGGTGATGGACGGGGCCACGTTCGTGCTGCTCATCCCCTTCCTGCGCACGCTGTTCGGGCAGCAGGCCATTCCCGTGGGCGGCGGCTCGAGCGTCGAGCGGGTGCTCGCCGCCGTCGCGGGGCCGCTGCTCGCGGCGGGATCGCCCGAGGGGGCGCTCCGCAACGTCGTGGCGGTGCTGCTGGGCACGCTGGTACTCAAGAACGCCCTCTCGTACGCCGCGGCCGTCTGGAGCATCGCGATCCAGGAGGGCGTCGTCCGCGACCTGCGCGTCCAGCTGTTCGAGCACCTCCAGGTGCTCCCGCTCGGCTTCTTCCAGCGCACCCGCGGCGGCCAGCTCCTCGCCCGCGTCATCAGCGACACCGACCAGGTGAAAACGACGGTGACGGCCGCCCTGGCGTCGCTGCTCCAGAACATCAGCCTCATCGTCGTGTACGTCGCGATCCTCGTCGGCCTGTCGTGGCGGCTGACGCTCATCGCGCTGGTGTGCGCGCCGCTCCTGGTGCTCATCATCCGGCCGCTGGTCGGGAAGGTGCGGCGGCGCTCGCGCGAGCAGGTGGAAGACCGGGGCGAGCTCACGAGCCTCGTGAGCGAGCTGGTGGGCTCCATCAAGCTCGTGCGCGCCTACGTCGCCGAGGGATTCGAGGCGCAACGCTTTCGCCGGCTCGCCGATCGGTATCGGCGCCGGGTGCTGCGCGCGCAGCGCTACGCGACGCTCACGAGCCCGCTCTCCGAGGTGTTCGCGGGCGTCGTGATCGTGCTGATCTTCTTCGTCGGCACGCGGTGGGCCCTCGGCCAGGCGGCGACGCTCCGCCCCGAGGTGCTGATCGCGTTCATCGCCGTCGCGCTGCGGCTCATGTCCCCTGCCAAGTCCGTGGCCAACTATCCCACGGCCATGGCCGGCGCGCTCGCCGCCGCGGACCGCGTGTACGAGGTGCTGGACCTGGAGGCGGAAGAGGGCGACCGCCCCGGCGAGCAGCCCGCCCGCTTCGCCGAGCGCATCGAGTACCGCGGCGTGTCGTTCTCGTACGACGGCCAGGCGCCGGTGCTCCGGGACGTGGACTTCGCGGTGTGCCGCGGCCAGGTGGCGGCGATCGTGGGGCCGTCCGGGGCGGGGAAGACCACCCTCGTGGACCTGCTGCCGCGCTTCTACGAGCCCACGGGCGGGGCCATCCACGTGGACGGCACGCCCATCACGCGGTTCACGCGGCGCAGCCTGCGCGCGCTGATGGGGATCGTGTCGCAGGAAACGATCCTCTTGAACGACACCGTGTTCGCGAACATCGCCTACGGACGGAGCGACTTCTCGCTGGCCCAGGTCGAGGCCGCGGCGCGGGCGGGGAACGCCCACGACTTCATCTCGCACCTGCCGGCGGGGTACGAGACGCTGCTGGGCGAGCGGGGGACCAGGCTCTCAGGCGGGGAGCGCCAGCGCATCGCCATCGCGCGGGCGCTGCTGCGTGACCCGCCGATCCTCATCCTCGACGAGGCGACGAGCGCGCTCGACACGGAATCGGAGCGCTTGGTCCAGGAGGCGATCGACCGCCTGATGGCGCACCGCACCGTGCTGGTGATCGCGCACCGGCTCGCCACCGTGCGGCACGCCGACCTGATCGTCGTGCTGTCCGAAGGGCGGATCGTAGAGCGCGGCACGCACGACACGCTGTTCGCCGCGGGCGGCCTGTACCGGCGCTTCTACGACCTGCAGTTCCGCGTGTAACGATGCTGTCGGGCTTCACCCTGGTCCGGAACGCCGTCACGCTCGACTACCCGATCGTCCCGGCCATCCGGTCGATCCTCGGCGTGTGCGACGAGGTGGTCGTGAATGTCGGCCGCTCGGAGGACGGGACGCGCGAGCTGGTCGCCGCAATCGGGGACCCCCGCGTGCGCATTCTCGACACCGAGTGGGACTTCTCCCGCGGCAGCGAGGCGCTCGCGCGCGAGACCAATCGGGCCATGGCGGCGTGCCGCGGCGCCTGGGGACTGTACGTCCAGGCCGACGAGGTGCTGCACGAGTCGGGCGCCGCCATCCTCGCTGAGAAAGTGCGCGAGTGGGACGGCGACGGGCGCGTCGAGGGGTTGCTGGTCGATTACGTCCACTTCTACGGCGACTTCGAAACCGTCGCGACGAGCCGACGTTACTACCGCCGCGAGGTGCGCTGTATCCGGCTGGGGCGGGACATCCGCTCGTTCCAGGATGCGCAAGGGTTTCGCGTCGGCCCCGAGCTCCGAAAGATCCGCGCCCGTCTCACCGACGCCCGGATGTTCCACTACGGGTGGGCCCGGTCCGCCAGAGCGATCGGGGAGAAGTTCGAGATCAGCAAGACGATCTTTCCGGGGGACCCTGCGCGCGCGACGGCGGCGCGGGCGCGCGGATCGTTGGGGAGGCCCCCGTTGCTGCGGCGCTTCACCGACGCGCATCCGAGCGTGGTGCGGGAGTGGATCGCCGCGCGCGCGCATGACACCATTCCGGTCGGCGGCCGGCGGTTCCGGCCGGGCGTCGTCCGATTCTACCTCTCCGACTGGATCGAGCGCCTCACGGGCGCCCGCCTGTTCGAATACCGCAACTACGTGGAGGTGTAGCCGCGGCCGTCGAGCAGCAGCGCGAGGCGGTGGGCGTACGTGTGGCAGGCGAGGGCGTGGGCGCGGCCCGCCCGGGCGATGCGGGTGCGGGCCTCGGGGTCGGCGAGATAGCGTCGCACCAGGGCCACCGCGTGGTCCACGTCGTCATACCAGGCGCAGTGCTCGCCGTCCCGGGCGAACGCCTCGATGCCGTCCACGTGGGCGCCGAGATAGAAGCCGCCGCATCCGAAGACCTTCCACATGCGGTTCGAAGCGCCGCCGCCTCGTTCCCGCGCGTGCTCGGGCAACGCGTGAGCGCCCAGCGAGATGGCCGCGCCGTGCACGACCTGCGCGAAATGCGTGCCCCACACCGGGCCGCCGCACACGGGGAGGTCGGCGGGCGCGTCCCACCAGCGCGGGCCCCGAATCTGCATCCCACACTCGGCGGCGACCGCTCGCAGCACCTCGTGGCGGTAGGGGTACTGACACGAGCCCACGAACGAGACGTCGCAGCGATAGCGGCGCGGCGACCGCGTGGCGGGCCGGTCGGTCACCGGGTCCACGCCCTGCGGGAGGTGGCGCACCGTAGGCACGCCCGCGGCCCGGTACCGCTCCACCTGCGAGAGCGTGGTCACGAACATGATGTCGACGCTCCGGCCCAGCGTCACGACTTCCGGCAGCGCGCGGCTCGCGAGATCGAAGTACCAGAGCGCGGAGCGACGGCCGCGCGTGAGCGAGCGCACGACGGGCTCGCCGAGCCGGATCGCGGGGCGCGTCGCGATGAGCCAGTCGGGCTCGAACGAGTCCACCAGGCGGCGCACCAGCGGGGGCGCGAGCCCCTTGAGGTAGCGGGTCCAGCCGACCACGTTGACCTGGCGACAGGAATGCCCGAGCGTCCGGACGGCGCGGGCGATCGCCGTTTCGGTCTTGTGGGCGCCACCCGCGCCGAGCACGATGATGCGCATGGGGCGCAGTCTATAGCGTACGGGAAACCTGAGGAAGTGATGGACCAGGCCGGCGAGTACGACGAGCAGTACCGCGAGTGGCTGGCGCATCAGGACCCGGGCGCACGGGACCTCGAGTGGCGGCTGCGGCATCTGCTGTGGCGTCACCGCGTGCTGCTGCGCCGCTATGCGCCGGCGGGAAAACGCGTACTCGATTACGGGTGCATGGACGGCGCGTTCACGTTCGCGCTCGAGCGGGCCGGCGGCCGGGCGGTGGGTTACGACGTCGCGCCGGCCGCCATCGCGCAGGCGCGCGCCTTCCGGGGCCACGCCCCGACTCCGATCTTCACGCTGGACCAGCCCGAGCCGGGCACCTTCGACCTGGTGTTCTGCTGCGAAGTGCTCGAGCACGTGCGCGACGATCGGAGCTTCGTCGGGGAGCTGGTCGGCTATCTCGCGCCCGGTGGGAAGGTCGTCGGCACGACGCCCGTGGGGCGCTCGTTCTGGGACCCCGACCACAAGCGGGCGTACGACGAGCGCTCGCTGTTGCAGGTGCTGGAGCCGTGGGGTCGAGCCCGGTTGCGGCGCTGGTATCGCTCACCGTGGCGCAACCTCGTGCCGCTGAAGCAGCGCGGCGCGGCCGTGTTCGTGTTCGAGGTGGCGCGCGCCCCGTGATCGACATCCAGTGGTTCGCCCCCAACCGCCTCGCCGCGCAGATCGTCCCGCGCCTGCGGCAGTTGGGGCTGACGGTCGCGACGGACGACGAGACACCCGCCCGTTTGGCGATCGCGATGAGCGGCACGGTGGCCGAGCGCGCGTGGCGCTACGCGACGACGCACCGCTGTCCCTACGTGCTGTACGTGTGGGACCTGCCTCCGTGGAGGATCGGCAGCGGCAAACCCGATCCCGTGTGGTGGGCGTTCGGCCGGTTCGTCCGGTTGCCGCGGCTGGGTCGACGGTACCGCGAACGGCGGGGGTACTATAGCCGGCTGCGGTTCATCGCGGCGCGGGCTCGCGCGGTGTGGTCGTCGAGCGCGCTGGCGACCGCGAGCGTCGCCGCCCATTTCGATGTGCCCTGTACGCGGGTGCCGTACTGCTACGACTCCGATCGCTTCGTGCCGCTCGACGGCGCGCGCCGGGCCGCGCCCCACCTGCTGAGCGTCTCCCGCCTCGAGCCGTACAAGAATCAGGAAGCCCTGCTCCGGGCGGCGGCGCGGTTGCAGCCTGCGTTACCGGTGCGGCTGATCGGCCGAGGATCCGAAGAGACGCGGCTGCGGCGCCGGGCGGCCGAGCTGGGCGTGCGCTGTTCCGTAGAGAGCGGGCTGAGCGACGCCGAGATCGTGGCCGCGTATCGCCAAGCCAGCGTCGTGGTCTGTCCCAGTCGCTTCGAGGGCTTCGGGCTGTCGCCGATTGAGGCTATCGCGTGCGGCACGCCCGTCGTCGCGTCGGACATCCCGCCGCATCGCGAGTTTGTGGGGGGCGCGGCGCAGCTGTTTTCGCTCGACGACGAGCCGGGCCTGGTTGCGGCGCTCCGAGCGGCGCTCGCCGGTCCCGCGCCCGATCCGGCTGCCGTGAAACTCCTGACCATCGACGCGGCGGCCGCGCGCTTCTACGCCGGGCTGGTCCAGCTGTTGTAGGAGCGGCCCGGCGGCAGCGTCCCGGTCTCGAGCAGCGTGCGGTACATCCGCAGGTACTCCTCGGCCATCACGACGTGCGTGAAGTAGCGATCGGCGTGGGCGCGGCACGCCTCGGGGCTCCGCGTGTGGATCGTCTCCGCCGCCGCGATCATCTCGTCCACCGTGTCGCACAAGGCACCCACGTCCGGTGCAATCACTTCGGGCAGCGCGCCGCGGTGTGTGCCGAGTACGGGCGTTCCCGAGAACAGCGCCTCGATCGTGGTGAGGCCGAATGGCTCGTCCCACAGCGCCGGCATCCACAGACACTTCGCCCCGGCCAGGAGCTCGGCCTTCCTGCGTCCCGCCACCTCGCCGACGTACTTGATGTTGCGCGCGAAGCTCGGGCGCCAGCCGCCCGCGAGCAGCAAGCGATGTCCGCCGCGCTTCGCGCCCTCGATGGCCCAGCGATAGCCCTTCGCGCTGTGCAGCCTGCCAAGGAACAGGTGATAGTCGTCCTTCACGGAACGGAAGAGAAAGTCCGCCGGGTCGAGACCGTTGTAGACGAACACGTCGCTGCCGGACCGCCGTGCGTGGTCGCGTGAGACGAAGATGTTGTTGGGAGGCACCGCCGCGCCCGCCCGGAGATTCCCCTCCAGCGTCTGCACGAACGGGCGCGACGGCGCGCGCATCACGGGGAAGAAGATGTGGAGCATGTCGGCGTCGCGCGGGACGAGGCTGCCGAGATCGATGTTGTGGTTGGTCAGCTGCTGGGGAGGGACGTGGATGACAGTCGCCTCGGGGATCCGAGTGCCGGGCGCTGCGAGCAGCGTCACCCGATGACCGAGCACGGCGAGCCCGCGCACGAGCGCCACGACCACGCGCTCCGTGCCGCCGTACCCGCTCACGGGCAGCCGGTAATGCGAGGCGACGACGACGTGCAGGCCTGTCACACGGCCCCGCGCTCCAGCACACGGTGGTAGATCCGCACGTATCCCTCGGCCATTACTCGGTGAGTGAAGTGGCGCTCGGCGTGCGCCCGGCAGGCCTCGGGGCTGCGCGTGTGGATCGTCTCGGCGGCCGCGATCATCTCGTCCATCGTGTCGCACAGCGCCCCCGCCTCGGCGGTGATCAGCTCCGGGAGGGCGCCGCGGCGGGTGCCGAGCACGGGGGTGCCCGAGAGAAAGGCTTCGATCGTCACCAGGCCGAAGGGCTCGTCCCACTCCGCCGGGTTCCACAGACAGCGCGCCCGGGCGAGCAGCGCCGCCTTCGTCGCGCCGTCCACCTCGCCCACGTACTTGATCGATCCCGTGAAGCTCGGGCGCCAGCCGCCCGCGACGATCAGCCTGTGGCCGGTGTGCTTCGCCGCTTCCACCGCCCAGTGGTAGCCCTTGCTGCTGTGCAGCTTGCCGAGGAACAGGTCGTACTGTTCGTGTCGCTTGGGGAAGCGCCGGAAGAAGTATTCGGCCGGGTCGAGCCCGTTGTGGACGAATACTTCGCTCCCGTGGCGGCGCGCGTGGTCGCGCGACAGGAAAATCGCGTTGGGATCGAGCGGGGTGCCCGGCTTCAGATTGCGGTGGACGGTCTGGACGAACGGGATCGTGGCGGGGCCGCGCTTGAGGGGGAAGTGGGCGTGCAGGATCTCGCCGTCGGACGGGATGTGGGGGAGGAGGCTCGCCGCATCGCCGAACTTGCGCGGCGGGACCGCTACGACCCTCGCTTCGGGGACGCGCGTGCCCGGAGGTGCGAGCAGCGTGACGCGATGGCCCAGCGCGGCGAGCCCGCGCACCAGCGCCACCACCACGCGCTGGGGCCCGCCGTAGCCCTTCGCCGGCAGCTGCTGGTGGGACGCCACCACGACGTGCATGCGCGGGATAGTATAACTACCTTCGCCCCATGCCAGGCCGGCCCCTCACGATCCTCCAGCTCACCCATCAGGGCGGCCCCGCCGGCTCCACGCAATCCATCTTCAATCTGAGCGAGCATCTCGCCCGCCGCGGGCACCGCGTGCTGGTGGGGTGTCGCGACGACGTGCTGCTGGCCCGGCTCGCGCGCGCGGCGCGGCTCGACGTCGTGCCGTTCGACTTCACGCGCCTGGGGAGCCTCGCGCGAGCGCTCCAGGGCGTGATCGCGCAGCACGGCGTCGCGGTCGTCAACGCCCACGGGACGCGCGATCGCCGCGCGCTCACGTGGCTCCGGTGGCGCGGGCGCCTGTCGCAGGCGTTCGTGGTCACGCGGCGCACGATGCCGCTCACGTCGTCCGTGGAGCTGCTCGCGGTCGGCCTGACGGCGGACCGCACGATCGCGGTGAGCGCCGCGGTGGCCGGCGCCCTGCGCCGGCGGCTGCACCCCGGCGCGCGGCTCCGCGTCGTGCCGAACGGCATCGCGCTCGAGCGGGTGGACGCGCCCGTAGAGGGCCAGGAGCTCGCGGCTGCGCGCGCGACGCTGGGCGACGTGGGCGGCCGCTCCGTCCTCGCCGTGGTTTCCCGTCTCAAGGATCAGCACGTCCTGCTCCAGGCGCTGGCGCTGATCGAGCGCCCTGTGCTCGTGGCCTTCGTGGGCGTGGAGCCCGACGCCCGGTTGCGCGCCCTCGCCGACGCGGTGCCGCCGCGCCATCGCGTCGTGTTCGTCCCGCTCTCCGAGCGGCCGGCGCTCCCGTTCTATCACCTCGCCACCGCGGCCGCGCTCCCGTCCCGCATAGAGGGACTCTCGCAATCCCTGCTCGAGGCCATGGCGCTCGGGCTTCCCGTGGTGGCTTCGGACGCCGGCGGCAACCCTCATCTGGTGACGTCCGGCGAGACCGGGCTGCTCGTCCCGCCGCTCGATCCCGCGGCTTGGGCGCGGGCGCTCGACCGCGTGCTCTCGGACGGCGAGTTCGCCCGCCGCCTCGCGCGGGCGGGGCGGGAGCTGGTGCGGCGGGAATTCACCCTCGAGCGGACCGCGCAGCGGACCGAGGCGGTGTACCGCGAGGCCTTGAAGCGACGGGCGCGCGCCGGCTAGGCGTAGGCGAGCCAGCGCAGCCGAAACAGCTTCCAGCGCAACTGCGCGATGGTCGTGCGATAATCGATCCCGATCCGCTTCAGCCGGAAAGGATCGGTGCGACGCGCATTCATGCGGCTGCCTGCCATGACCGCGGCCTCGTAGCCCGCCTCGCGCGTCATCGCTCGGACGGCCGGGTTGCTCTTGCCGTAGGGGTAGCACAGGACCCGCACGGGGGTGCCGAGCAGCCCGGCGAGGGTGACGCGGGCGGCGGTGAGCTCTTCCATCGCGCGGTCCGGCTCGATCAGCGTGAGCGCCGCGTGGGTCTTGGTGTGCGATTCGAACCCGATGCCGCCGCGCTGCATCTCGGCGATCTCCGCGCGGCCGAGCAGCGGCTCCTGGACCTCGTGGACATCCCACGCGTTGGTCTTGCCGATGAGATCCGACACGAGGAACACCGTGGCGGTGTAACCGAAGCGTTGCAGCAGCGGCCACGCGATCTCGTATGTGGAACGGTACCCATCGTCGAAGGTGACGATGATCGGCCGGCGCGGCAGGTCCGCCGCGCCGCGCCGGTAGGCGAGCCACTCGCCGAACGACACGGTGCGATACCCCCAGCGGGCCAGCGCGGCGAGCTGGGCTTCGAATTGCTCCGGCAGCACGTAGTTCCGCACGTAGCGGGCTCCCGGCGGCATCCGATCGACTTTGTGGTACATCAGGATCGGGAGTCTCATGCTCGGACGGACGCGCTCACGCGGTGGGAGACCGCGCTCCCAGGTCCCAGAGGTAGGCGTACTTGAGGAATCCAGAGTACGCCGTGAGGACGGAGGCGACGATACCGCCGCGGCCGTCGAGCCAGCTGCCCGCCACGACGTAGTCGCGCGCGAATCGCCACAGCGGCCGGGCGGTCAAGTCCCAGGCGGTGGCGCGGCGGCCGCGCGCGTGCAGGTCCTGGGCTCCCCAGCGGGCGTACAGGATGATCTTCTCGAGATGGTGCGTCAGGTCGCGGTACGGGGCGTGGCGGATACAGCCACTGAGCTCGCCCGTATCGGGAACGCGCTCGAGGTGTTCGTGCACGCGGGTCTCGACGAAGCGTCGCGACCGCTGGAACAAGCGGACGTGCCAGTCACGCCCCCAGCGACCGCGCCGCCGCTCGCGCCCGAGATAGATGTTCTGCATCCGTATCCGGTACGCCGCGTGTGCCGGCGCCGCCAGCACCACCCCCAGCTCCTCCCGCAGGGCGGCGGTCACGCGCTCGTCGGCGTCGAGGGCGAGGATCCACTGGTTCCGCGCGGCCGCGATGGCGGCGTTGCGTTGGGCGGCGATCGTCGGACCCTTGACCTCGATGACCCTGGCCCCGTGCGCGCGCGCGATCGCCACCGTGTCGTCCGTCGAGCCCCCGTCGGCGACGATGACCTCGTCGGCCCAGCGCAGCGACGCCAGCGCTTCCGCGATCTGCCATGCCTCGTTGAGCGTCGGGATCACGACCGTGAGGGGCAGCGAGGCCGGGGGCACAGAGGGGACGGGGGGGACGGGGGGGGCGCGGTCGGGCATGACGTCCTCGGGCTGCGAGCGGTCCGGGTTGCGGCTGGGTTGCTGGAGCAGGGGCTGTCCCCTGATTATACAGCATGCCTTCCGGCGTCACACGGTCGTCATGACGACGCTGCTCCTCGCGCACGATTTCCCGCCGCTGGGCGGTGGCATCGCCCGCCTGCACGGCGAGCTGGCCCGACGCTATCCGGCCGGTGAGCTGATCGTCTCCACGCCGCAGGACCCCGACGCCGGCGACGTCGACGCGCAGTACAACGGCGCGGTCGATCGCCTCCCCATCGGCCGGCGCACCACGAAGTCACTGCCGGGTTTGCTGCTCTGGTCGCGCCGCGCGGCGAGCCTCGCCCGCCAACACCACGTCCGCTTCGTGCATTGCGGCAACGTGAAGCCCGCGGGGTACCCTGCCCGCTGGGTGCTGGAGCGCTGTCGCGTGCCGTACAGTGTGTTCCTCTACGGTGCCGACGTGCTGAGCGAGCAGCACAAGATCCGGCAGTCGGTTTTCAAGCGCCGCACGGCGCGCGCCGTGTTCGGGGGCGCGGCCGCGCTCGTCGCGATCAGCGGCTGGACGCGCGATCTCGTGCTTTCGGTGCTCGGCGACCTCGGGCTCGACGGGCACGGCCAGCGCCTCCGGGTGGTCCACCTCGGCACCGACCCCGAGCGGTTCCGGCCGGGCCTGGACGCTGGCGAGCTGCGGCAGCGGTTCGACCTCCCGGACGGCGGGGTGCGCTGGCTCCTCACCGTGGCGCGGCTCGAGCCGCACAAGGGCGTGGACACGGTGATCCGCGCGCTCCCCGCGATCGTCGAGCAGGCAGCCGACGTGCGCTACGCCGTCGCGGGCTCAGGCCCGGAGCGCGAGCACCTCGAGAAACTCGCCCACAAGACCGGCGTGGCCGAGCGGGTGCGGTTTCTGGGCGAGGTGGGCGATCGCGACCTGCCGGCGCTCTACAACCTCGCGACCGTGTACGTCGGCGCGTCGCGCCGGGCCGAGCGGATCGGCGTCGAGGGGTTCGGGCTCGCGCTCGTGGAGGCCTCGGCCTGCGGCCTCCCGGTGGTGGCGGGGAATTCGGGTGGCGTCCCCGACGCCGTGCGCGACGGCGAGACCGGCTTCCTCGTCCCGGCGGAAGACCCCGCCGCGTTCGCCGACGCGATCTCCCGGCTACTCGGCGACCCCGGGCTCGCGCGGCGCGTTGGCGCGGCCGGGCGGCACGCGGTCGAGACCTACTTCAACTGGGACCGAGTCGTGCGCGATCTGCGCGCCATCGAATCGGAAGTCGTGGCCTGACCCGCACGCTGCTCCTCGCGTTCAATTTTCCGCCGCTCGGGGGCGGCATCGCGCGCTTGATGGGCGAGCTGGCGCTGCGCTATCCCCCCAACTCCCTGCTCGTCTCGACCGGCCGCCATCCCGGCAGCGCCGCGAGCGACGCGCAGTTCCCGCAGCCGATCGACCATGCCCCCATCCGGGCGACGCGGCTCCGGACCATCAACGGGCTCGTGGTGTGGACCGCCCAGGCGAGTGCGCTCGCCCGGCGCGCCCGGCCCGGCTTCGCGTGGTGCGGCGAGCTCAAGCCCGCCGGCTACCCCGCGCGCTGGCTCAAGGCCCGCGTCGGGCTCCCGTATGGCGTCGTCGTGTACGGGACGGAGCTCCTCCTCCTCGAGGCGAAGATCCGCCGATCCCCCTTCAAGCGCTGGACGGCGCGCGAGTTGCTCGGCCGCTGTGCGGTGGTGGTCGCCATCAGCCGCTGGACGGCGGAGCTCGCGCGCTCGGTGCTGGGCCAGCTCGACTGTCCCGCCCTCGCTGCGGACGTGCGGGTCGTGCCGCTCGGCACCACCCCGTCGCAGTTCCGGCCGGGGATCGATCCTCGGGCGGTGCGCGCGAAGTACGGGCTCGACGGCGGGCCGTGGCTCCTCACGGTCTCGCGGCTCGACTGGCATAAGGGGATCGATACGGTGATCAAGGCGCTCCCGGCGGTGCGCGCAGCGGTCCCGGGTGCGCGCTACGCGGTGGCGGGCGTGGGGACGGTGCGGCCACACTTCGAGCGACTGGTGGCGGATTGCGGCATGGGGGATGCCGTGCGCTTCCTCGGCTTCGTGCCGGACGACGAGCTGCCGGCGCTCTACAACGCCGTCGACGTGTACGTCGGCGCGTCGCGCCGCTACGACCTGCTGGCGGAGGGGTTCGGGATCGCCATCGTCGAGGCGTCGGCGTGCGGGCTCCCTGTGGTGGGCGGGCGCGCGGGTGGCGTGCCGGACGCGGTGCGGGACGGCGAGACGGGGATCCTGGTGGATCCCGACGACGCCGCGGCGGTGGCGCACGGGATCACCCGGTTGCTCGACGACGCCGAGCTGCGGCGCCGCATGGGCGCGGCGGGGCGGCGCGCGGTGGAGACCTACTACAACTGGGATCGGGTGGCGCGCGACCTGATGGAGATCGACCGGGAGTTCCGGCGTCCGGATCGATGACGCCTCGACGGGCTAGCCCGCCGCGCCTGCGGCCTTCGGCGCGGCCGCCGGCCGCGCGCTGATCGCGTAGGTGGGGCAGTGGCGGATGAACTCGCCATCGATTGGGGACCACTCCTGGTCCGGCCGCGTCACCACGGCCTTGCCCTGGGCGTCGAGCACGAACATCCCCGGCGGCGCCTGTACCAGGCACGCGCCGCACCCGATGCAGCGCTCCCGCTGCACGCGCACCGTGACGGCGCGGCGCGGAAAGACTCCGGCGTCGCCCGGGCCGGGCCACTCCGCCGACCGGTCCAGCTCGGCGGCGGTCGCGCGGTAGCCTTCTTCCACCACCTCGCGCAGGTGGTCGAAGTCGAAGGCCGAGATGTGCTCGACGCGCGGGTGGATGTAGTAGATCGGCGGTGTCGTCCACTCGCGCAGCCGCAGCTCGAGCAGCGATTGTACGGCGATCTCGGCGGCGCGCGAGAACACCGCGGCGAACCCCTCTTCCTGGGTGTCGGCGCGGAACGCGTTCGAGGCGGACACGTCCACCGCGAGGATCAGATCGGTGCCGAGGATGCGCGCCGTGCCCACGGGCAGGTTGTCGAGCGTAGCGCCGTCCACGTAGAAGCGCCCCCGGATCTCGCGCGGCGGCAGGTACCCCGGCAGCGCGCAGGAAGCGAACACGGCGTCCCGCACCGGCACTTCGTCGAGCCCGTCGAGCCCCCAGAACACCTGCATCCCCGAATTGATGTCCACCGTGTTCACGATCAGGGGGGCGTGCAGGTCCTGGAACGTGGCGGCCCCGACCACGCGCTCGATCAACGCGTCCAGCGGCTCGCGGCGGAACAGGGCGGGGGAGCGCTCCCGCTTGAACGCCATGTCGGCGTAGGCACGGACGAACACATCCTTGCGGTGCAAGTGCACGGCGATCTCGCGCAGCTCGGCGATGCTCTTCCCGGCGGACCACCCGGCGCCCACCAGCGCCCCCACGCTCGAGCCCACGATCTGCGCCGGCACGAGTCCGCGCTCGGTGAGCGCTTGGAGCACACCCACGTGTGCGACGCCTTTCATGCCGCCGCCGCCGAGCACGAGAGTGAAGCGCGTTTCTGTGTTCACGTGATTCGCCGCTTGCCCAGAAGGTGAGCCTCCGACTAACGTAGTCATGGGCCCCAGCCCCGCGCTACTCATGCGCCATCGCATCATGCGGAATCGTTGGATGACGATCGGCCTCCTCGTCGTGGCCGGACTCGCGCTCGTGGCGCTCGCCGCCCCGTGGCTCGCGCCGCGTGATCCGTATCACGGGCAGCTCGTCGTCGCGCTGCGGGAGCCGTCGCCCGCCTATCTGTTCGGAACCGACGCACAGGGCAGGGACGTGTTGAGCCGGGTGCTGTTCGGCGCCCGGCTTTCGCTCGCCGTCGGGGTGACGAGCCAGGTGATCGCGCTCGCCGCCGGGCTCACGCTGGGCCTCGCGGCCGGCTACCGCGGCCGCTGGGTGGACGCGGTGGTGATGCGCGCGGCTGACGTGACGCTCGCCTTCCCCTCGCTGCTGCTGCTCATCGCGATCGCCGCGGCCGTGAAGCCGTCGCTGCCGGTGGTATGCCTGGTGATCGGGCTCGTGGGCTGGGCCGGCATGGCCCGGCTGGTGCGCGGCCAGGTGCTCGTCGTGCGCGGGCTCGACTACGTGCACGCGGCGCGGGCGCTGGGCGCGTCCGGGCGGCGGCTCGTGACGCGCCACGTGCTCCCCAACATCCTCGGCCCGGTCGTCGTCGCCGCCACGCTGGGCGTGGGCGGCGCCATCATGGCGGAGGCCGCGCTCTCGTTCGTCGGGCTCGGGGCCCAGCCGCCCACGCCCTCCTGGGGCGCGATGGTCGCCGAGGGACGCGACCTGCTGCGCGTCGCCCCGTGGGTGTCGCTCTTCCCCGGGCTCGCGATCGGCCTCACGGTGCTGGGCGTGAATCTGGTGGGCGACGGGTTGCGCGACGCGCTGGACGTCCGCGCATGACCGACATCGCCTATCACCCGGCGCGCCTCAGGGCGGTGCGCGACCAGTTCCGGGCGCTCCGCGCGGCCGAGTTCCCCTGGACGGCCGACACCGTATACCTGAACAACGCCTCCACCGGTCCCATCCCCGAGCGCACGCGCCGTGCGCTCGACGAGTTCACCGCCCAACGCACCGCCCCCCACCTGCTCCCGGACCGCGAGCTACAGGCCGGGTTGCAGGCGGCGCGCGCCGCGGTCGCGCACCTCATCAACGCGGACGCGAGCGAGATCGCGCTCGCGACGAACACCAGTCACGGGCTGAACCTCGCGGCCCGCGCCCTGCCCCTCCAGCCTGGCGACGTGGCGCTCGTGTCGGACCGCGAGTTTCCCGCCAACGTCTATCCCTGGCTGCTCCTCAAGAAGCAGGGGGTCGAGGTCGAGCTCGCGCCCTGCACCGCCCAGGGCTGGCCCGACGAGGACTACCTGGTCGAGCGGCTGCACGACCCGCGGGTGCGCGTGCTCGCCGTCTCGTTCGTGCAGTTCGCGAACGGCCACCGCGCCGACCTCGATCGGCTCGGCGCCGCCTGCCGCGCGAACGGGACCTTTCTCGTCGTGGATGGGATCCAGGGAGTGGGGAACTCGGTGCTCGACGTGCGGGAGACGCCGGTGGACATCCTGGCGTGCGGCGGCCAGAAGTGGCTGCTCTCCCCCTGGGGCTCGGGGTTCGTGTACGTGCGGCGCGAGCTCATCTCGGCGCTCGAGCCCGCGGTGACCGGCTGGATGGCGTTCGAGGGCACCGACGATTTCTCCCGCCTCACGGAGTACAATCCCACCTTCCGCGCCGACGCCCGCCGCTTCGAGCTGGTCACGCTGCCCTTCCAGGACTTCGTCGGGATGACGACGTCGGTGGCGATGCTCGCCGAGCTCGGCGTCGACGACGTCGAGCAGTACACGCGCGCGCTGCACGAGCCGGTGTTCCGCTGGGCGGACGAGAACGGCGTGCGGGTCGTGTCACCGCGCGACGACGCGCACCGCTCGGCGATCGTGTGTCTCGCCCCCGAGCACCCGGCGGAGGCCTATCATGCGTTGAAGCGCGCCCACGTCGTGTGCTCGCTGCGCGAAGGGGCGATCCGGCTCGCCCCCCACTGCTACAACACCGCGGAGGAGATGGAGCGGGTGCTGGACGTGCTGGATCAGCTGGAGTAGACGGCCTCGCGGTGCCGATCCGCCCATGCCGCCCACCCGACGAACAACCAGCCGAACACGATCCCGCCGAACTCGATCGCCTGCAGAGTGGGGGGAGGCCCCGTGAAGAGCGACGCGACGTAGGACACCACGAGGAACGCGAGGAGCGCCCACAGCGCGTAGCGACCGACGGCGTCGCGCGCCCGCGTCGTCGTGACATAGATCCACGCTCCCGCGACGAACATCGACCCCTCGATGATGACGGTGCCCGCCACCGAGTTCCACAGGCCCAGCCCCACCGTCGGGCCGCCCGGGTACAGCGGCATATCGGGAACATGCGTGACGAAGTCGAGCACCCAGTGGCTCACGACGAGCAGCGCGACGACCGTCGCCGCGCGAGCGTCGCCGCTGCGCCACCGGTACAGCACGGCAAGCACGACCCCCCACCCGATCAGCGTCAGCAGGCTGTGCGACAGAGGATAGGCGTCGAACGTGAGCGTGAGGAAGGGATTCGCCCCGCCGGTGACGCGGACCCGCTCCCACCCGAGGAGCAGGAACACGGGCCACAGCAGGTCCGCCAGGCTCGGCGCCAGGAACAGGGTGCCGAGCGAGGTGCGCGGCGCGATGCGTTTCGCCGCCAGTCCCAGCGCGTAGTGGCCGATGAACATCGTTACCCTCCGCTGCGGAGCAGGGCGTAGTCCTTCTTGCCCTTGCGCAACAGCAGATTGCCGTCCGCCAGCCAGTCGCCGGCAGCGATGCGGCGCTCCACGTCCTTCTCGCGCTGCTGGTTCAGGTAGATCCCCCCCTGCTCGATGGCGCGGCGGGCTTCGCTCTTCGACTTGGCGAGTCCCGACCGGACCACCGCCTCCACGAGCGTGAGGCCGTCGCGGCTCGTGGCACCGGTGGTAGGGATCTCTTGCGCGAGCGTGTCGAACACCCGCCCGTTCGCCTCGTGGGGATCGAAGTCGCCGAACAGGATCTCAGCGGCGACCATCGCGCTCCGCGCGGCGTCGCCGTGCACCCGCTCGGTCACTTCCGCGGCCAGCGTACGTTGGGCTTCCCGCGCGGCGGGGTCGTGCTTGGCGCGGTGTAGCAGCTGCTTCAGCTCATCACGGGACTTGAGCGAGAACAGCTTGAGGTAGCGCTCGATGTCGCGGTCGTCGGTGTTCACCCAGAACTGGTACAACTTGTACGGCGACGTGAGCGCGGGGTCGAGCCAGATCGCGCCCGCCTCGCTCTTGCCGAACTTGGCGCCGGACGCCGTGGTGACGAGCGGGGCGACCAGGCCGTGCGCTTCTCCCCCCCCTTCCACCCGCCGGATGAGATCGATGCCGGCAGTGATGTTCCCCCACTGATCGCTGCCGCCCACCTGGACGGTGCAGCCCTTGCTCCGGAACAGGTGCAGGAAATCGTACGCCTGGAGCAACATGTAGCTGAACTCGGTGTACGAGATGCCCGTGTCGAGCCGCGCCTGCACCGACTCCTTCTGGAGCATCACGTTCACGCTGAAGTGCTTGCCGACGTCGCGCAGGAAGTCCACGAGGCTCTGCTTCCCGAGCCATTCGGCGTTGTCGAGCACGACGGCGCGCGTCTCCGGCGTATCGAAGTCGAGCAGCCGCGCCATCTGATCGCGCATGCGCTGCAGGTTCTCGCGGATCTGCTCCCTGGAAAGCAGCGGGCGCTCGCTCCGCTTGCCGCTCGGATCGCCGATCAACCCCGTGCCGCCCCCCATCAACACGATGGGCCGGTGCCCGGCAAGCTGGAAGTGCCGGAGCAGCATGATCGGCATCAGATTGCCGAGCTGCAGGCTGGGCGTCGTGGGGTCGAAGCCGCAGTACAACGTGCGGCGACCGGCGGCGAGGTGGGCCGCCAGGTCCCGCGTGGCGTGGTGCACGAAGCCGCGCCACTCGAGTTCGGCGACGAGGTCGGACATGGCGCGGAATCGTATGGGAAGCCTCCACCGCTGGCAAGCGCCGAGGCGGCCCACTAGGTTGTAACGCGATGGCTTCCATCCCCGCGCCCTCCCCGGTCTCGCTGCCGCGCCCCAGCACCTGGTGGCAGAACCCGCGGACCCGCGCCCGCGTGATCGCCGCGGCCGTGCTCGGCGCCGCGTATCTCTTCGGCCTCGGCTACGGGTCGTGGACCCGCGTGTGCGCGGGGGAGCATTGCCCCAGCATTTCGCGGCTCGTCGCGAACCCCAACCACCAGGTCCAGACGTCGAAGGTGTACGCGGCGGACGGCCGCCTCATCAGCGAGCTCGGCGCCGAGCGGCGCACGGTGCTGCCGCTCAGCGAGATCCCCGAGCCGGTGCGGCAGGCGTTCATCGCCACCGAGGACAAGCGCTTCTACCGGCACCACGGCATCGACTACTGGCGCATCCTCGGGGCGATGAAGAATGACCTGCTGGCGATGAGCTTCGCCCAGGGGTTCTCGACCATCACGATGCAGCTGGCGCGCAACATTTTCCCCGAGGAGATCAGCCGCCAGAAGCAGCTGACGCGCAAGCTCAAGGAAGCGCGCGTGGCGGTGGAGATCGAGCACAACTTCCCGAAGGACACGATCCTCCAGTTCTATCTCAATCAGATCGACCTCGGCGCGGGGGCGCACGGGGTCGAGGCCGCGGGCCAGATCTACTTCGGCAAGTCGGCCCGCCAGCTCAACGTCGCAGAGGCGGCGACGCTGGCGGCGCTGCCCAAGGCGCCGGCCACCTACAACCCGCGGACCCACCCCGAGCGCGCCGTGCAGCGGCGCAACGTGGTGCTGGGCCTGATGCGCGACCAGAGCTTCCTCACCCCCGAGGAGTGCGAGTTGTGGCGCTCCTATCCGCTCGTGCTCACCTCGAACCGCACCAGCTACGGCGACATCGCGCCGTACTTCGTCGAATGGCTACGCCAGCAGCTCGACGCGCGCTTCGGCCGGGACCTGTACGAGGGCGGCCTGCGCGTCTACACCACGCTCGATCTCGATATGCAGCAGGCGGCGGAGCGCGCACTCCAGTCGCAGCTCGACGCCATCGAAGCCGGGGTGTACTCGAACGGCAAGTTCCCGGGCAAGACCACCTATCGCGAGTACATCGAGTCGTCCAAGGCGTCGGCGGAGGACCACGGGCAGTACACGCAGTACCTCCAGGGCGCGCTGATCGCGCTCGACGCGAACACCGGCTACATCCGGGCCATGATCGGCGGGCGCGACTTCGACGACTCGAAGTACAACCGCGCCACCCAGGCGGTCCGCCAGCCGGGCTCGACGTTCAAGCCGTTCGTGTACTCGGCGGCGGTCCGGGCGGGCCATCCCGTCACCGAGATCCTCGACGACTCACCCTTGAATCCGCCGGTGATCCAGCTCGACTCGACCCCGTGGCAGCCCAAGGACGACGACGACACGACGCTCGGCCTGATCCCGATGCGCGAGGCACTGTACCTGTCGCGCAACCTCGCGACCATCAAGCTCGGCATGGCGCTGGGCGAGCAGACGGTGATCGGCGAAGCCCGGCGGTACGGCATCACGACGCCGCTCCCGCCGTATCCGTCCATCCACATCGGCTCCACGGGCGTGCGGCCGCTCGAGATGATCGCGGCATATACCGCGTTCGCGACCCTCGGCACGCGCGCCGAGCCGGTCGGTATCCTCCGCGTCGAGGACCGTCAGGGGAACATCCTGTGGCAGCCGGCGATCCGCCGCGACCCGGTGATGGACCCCGAGCACACGTGGCTGATGGTGGACATGATGAAGGACGTCATCCGGCGCGGCACGGCGTTCAGCGCCGTGTGGAAGGCGGGCTTCACGCTGCCCGCCGCCGGTAAGACCGGCACGACCGACGACTACACCGACGCCTGGTTCATCGGGTACACGCCGGAGCTCGTGGCCGGGATCTGGGTGGGCTACGACATCCAGCAGCGCATCCTCGAGCACAACGCAGGGGGCGGGAAGATCGTCGCACCCGCCTGGACGGCGTTCATGCGCGACGTGTACGACCGCCGTCCCCCACCCCCGGACTGGGCGCGGCCCGATTCGCTCCTCACGCGCGAGGTGGACTGGTCGAACGGCTACCTCGCCACGCCGTTCTGCCCGCAGGACGTGCGGCACTGGGAGTGGTTCTATCCCGGTACCGAGCCCACCCAGGCGTGCCCCGTGCATGCGCCGTTCGGGATCGGCGTTTCGCCGTAGCGGCGAGGTGTATGCTGCGCATCCGCGCGGGCTCCGTGCATCCCGTGACGGCGCCGCCCATCGAGGACGGCGCCGTTCTCGTTGACGACCGCGGCACCATCGCCGCCGTCGGCCCGAATCGCTGCGTCCCCGAGCCACCCGCTCCCGGGGCGCACGTCCTCGAATGTCCGGACGCCGTGCTGGTCCCCGGCCTCGTCAACACCCACACGCACCTCGAGCTCACCCACCTCGCGGGCCGGAACTCGGAGCCCGAGTTCGCCCGCTGGATCCGGACGATCCGCGCGCTCAAGGACGCCACCCCCCCCGACGAGTTCACTCGCTCGGCGGAGCGGGGCGTGCGGGACTGCTGGGCCGCGGGGGTGACGTGCGTGGCGGATACGGGGAGCACGGGCGCAGTGATGCACGCGCTTCACGCGCTGGGCGGTCGGGGGATCTGCTATCAGGAGGTGTTCGGTCCCGATCCCGCGCAGGCGCGCACGAGCCTCGCCGAGCTGGAACAGGCGCTCACCCGGCTCGGCTCGCTGGCGTCGTCCCGGCTGCGGTTGGGCGTTTCGCCGCACGCCCCCTACACCGTGAGCGCGCCGCTGTATCGCGCCGTGGACGATTTTGCTCGGAGCCTCGGGCTCCCGGTGGCGGTGCACCTCGCCGAGTCTCGGGAGGAGACGCAGCTCGTGCGCGAGGGGAGCGGCTCGTTCGCCGACGCGCTCCGCTCCCGGGGCATCGCGGTGCAGGCGCAGCACTGCTCGCCGGTACAGTATCTCTTGCGACTTGGCGCCTTGGAGCGTGCAACGGGGTGGCTGTGCATCCACTGCGTCCAGGTGGACGGGCCGGACATCGAGACTCTCCGGGACGCCGGGGTGGCGGTGGCGCACTGCCCGCGCTCGAACCGCGCCCACGGGCACGGCGCCGCGCCGTTGGCCGCGTTCCGCCGCGCGGGGTTGCGCGTCGGTCTCGGCACGGATTCGGTGGTGAGCACCGGGGACGTGACCCTCTGGCCCGAGGCGACGGCGGCCGGGCTCGAAGGCGAGGAGGCGCTCCGCATGCTCACGATCGAGGGCGCCCGGGCCCTGGGGCTCGAGAGGGAGATCGGCTCCCTCGATGTCGGCAAGCAGGCCGATCTCGCGGTGTTTCCCTCGACCGCGCTGCACCGCCCTTCACCGCCTTCGACCGCGCTTCTCACTGTCGTCGCCGGACGCGTCGTGCATCAGCGCTGATCGGCACAACCTTGCTGGCGGCCCGCTCCCGCGTGTGTATGTTACAGCCTGTAACCCCCGGTTTCGTCCCGCGCCCTCGGAAGTCCGTGCTGGAGGTTGGAACCAGTGCGCCGAGTGTTGCCTCCGCTGCAGCGTGCCGCGGTACTCATTGCCGTCGTGGCCCTGATCTCCTGCTCCGAGCGTCAGCCGTCTCTCACGGCCCCGAGCGGTGGGCGTTTGCGGGCGAGCCTGTCCGCGGCGCCGGAATCCGACGAGCTCCCGCCTCCCTCGGGCACGTTCACGGTCACTTTGCCCGCGTCGGGTAATTCGGCGGCGTACGGGCCCGTCGAATTCGCGACCTACGACGGCAAGATCCGGGTGGAGATCAAGGTGACGGGGTACATCTACCGCTACATCTCGCCCAATCCCCCGTGGAACCCCGACATTTGGAACATGCTGGAGCGCTATTACGGACCGGGCGGGACGTTCTCGCGAGCCGACCTCACCTGCTACGGCAACGTGTTCGTGCTGTTCAGCCCGCTCGGCGGCTACGTCCCGTGCGCCGAAAGCAATGCGGTCGAGCTGGACTCGACGTGGATCGACACGGTGGTCGTTCAGGGGATCGGGCGGGCGCAGCGCACCAACGTTCCGGACCCGAGCTCGACGATTCGGTGCGGCTTCCCGTTCCCGTTCCCGTGCTACTACTACCTGGGCGCGACGGCGGTGACCACTACGCCGGTGGCGACGCAACTCATCGTCGTGGTGGACTCGAGCCACGTGCACACGGGCTCCAACGTGAAGTTCACGGCTCGCCGCAAGGACGGGAGGGCCGTGAGCGTGACGGGATGGGAGTGGCATCCGGGGAGTGGGGGCTCAACCCCGGGCCCCACGGCGGGTGCGTGCGGGGCCACCGACTCGACCTGCGTCACGGCGCTCACGAACACCAGTCCTTCCGATGCGCCTGGTGCGCAAACTGGAAAGATGTATGCCCGCGCGATCATCGATGGTGTGGAGGAAGTCGCGGGGGTCGCGGTCACGGTCGACCCGTCGGAGAAGCGGAAGCTGGAGGTCTCGATTCACGTGACGCCCGGCGGGCTTCCCCCGGCGAGGTTGCCACCGAGGTGCGGCCTTGCGACGGACAACTTCGAGGTGACGGTGAGGGCTCGGTGGTCGGACGGCAGCTCGACAGAAGGCCTGGCGGTCAGGACGCGATCCGAGTTTCTCGCGGAGACGGGCGGTCACGCTCACCAGGCGCAAGACCGCGCGGGATTCGGAGCGTTCACGCCGGCGGCAGGAGCCCTGAGCAGCGGCGGCGAGTTCACCACCCGGTATCGGCCGGGTGAAGTCAGCGGCTTCGAGCGACTCATCGGGATCGTGTCGGCTGGCGACGAGGGCGCCGACTCCGCCTCTGGCGAGGTACGGATCCTGGTCCCTGGGCTCATCGAACTCATCTCGGGCGGGAACGTCGAAATCGGCGGAGGGCTACCGCAACATCCGCGCAACACGTTCGCCACGGCGTTTACGATCGGGGAGATCCTCTTGTTGGCAGACACGTTCTTCGCGGTGACCCACGAGCGGATTCCGTTCAATGATATCAGTCTGCAATGGGGTGGGCTGTTCGATCTCGACCGCAACTTCACCGCCGCTTCGGGTCACGCCGAGCACCGGTGCGGCCAGGAAGTGGACGTGGTCGATGCGTCCGGGGAGTTGGTGGACGAGCTCGAGGGGTACTTGGAACTACTCGTTCGCTCTCCCCTGATCCGGGGCGGCTACCTGAGGCACGGGCCGGGCAGCTACCACCTCCGGTTTCGGAGGTTGTGATGGAGGTTGTGATGAAGATTTGTCTCCGGGCCCCGGCGTGGGCCGCGGTGCTGTGTCTCGCGACGCGGGTCGCAACCACCCAAGTGATTCCATGGCCTCGCGGGGATCGCCTCGTGGCGGACGCCCGCGTCGATAGCGCGCGCTATGACGCCACCGGCGGGGTGTTGCTCCTTCGCTACACGCTGACGATTGACCCGGCAAGCGAGCAACACGCACGCGTGTTCGTCGTTCAGGCGAGAGCACCGGTCGTGAGCGTTCGTGCTCCCGAGCCGGCTCACTCCTGGGTGACTGTGGGACCACAGCCGGGCGATTCCATTGCGTTCTGGGGCTCCGCGTCGCGGCAGCAGGACGTCGCGCCAGGGGTATCGCGACCGGGGTTCGAGCTCCGCGCACGCGGCCTCCCAGGGGTCGCGCGGTTCTGGGTTGAAGGGCGCTACGACGCGCCGACGGTGAGCCCGGCGGACGAAGATCGGGTGGCCGAGGCCCCACGGGTCGAAGACAACAGCTTCACCGGGCTTACGATCGGGATCGAGTCGGTTGACATACCAGCGGCGTCCGGCCTGCTGGCTCGGTTACGCGGGCTGGCCACGAGGAGCTGCGAGCTTCACTGGGTCACGACCGAGGGCGTCTGTCACAGCCTCGAGGTCAAGCTCGGCCAGGCGCAGGCGTCGCTCGAGCGCGGCAACGCCACAGCCGCGCGGGCGCAGCTCCAGGCGTTCCTCAACGAGCTCGACGCCCAGCACGGGCCGGAGCCCGGCAAGCACGTGACCGACAACGGGTTTTGGCTGCTCAAGATCAACGTCGAATACTTGGTGTCTCGGCTGTAACCCGAAGACTGCCCGCCTGTTCGCGCGGACGCGTGGTTCGCGGCTAGATTCCGGCCCCATGAAAACCCAGCGCCACGCGGCCATCCTGAAGATCGTTCGCGCTCAGACGGTCGCGAGCCAGGAGCGGCTGCGCGAGCTGCTGAAGGCGGAGGGCTTCGAGGTCACGCAGGCGACCCTGTCGCGGGACATCCGCGAGCTGGGGCTCGCCAAGGTGGCGGCGCCGGACGGCGGGTCGCACTACGCGCCGCCGCCCGAGGGGGGACCGGGCGGGGCGATGCGGCCGCACCTCGAGCAGCTCCTGCCCACCACGCTCGTGTCGCTCGACGGCGTGGGTCCGCTGCTCGTGCTCAAGACGCCGGCCGGCGGCGCGCAGGCACTCGGTCTCGCGCTCGACGCGGCCGGGTGGCCGGAAATCATCGGCACGATCGCCGGGGACGACGCCGTTCTCGTAATCACCCGCGGCGAGCGGGCGCGCCGCACCGTGCAGGCCCGGCTCAAGGAGGGCGCAGGCCTGCCCGACTGATCGTTTCAGTCGCAACCAACTTCCCTTGGCTCGCCGTGGGGCGTAGTGTTGATCCCGGTTTTCCCCCATCCCGGGAGCCCACGTGAAACAACCAACGGCTGTAACCCTGCTCGTGGCCTGCCTTGTCGTGGCGCTGCCGCCCGCCGCCCGCGCGCAGGCGTCGCTCAACACGCTCACGCCCGCCGAGCGCGCCGCCGGGTGGCGGCTTCTGTTCGACGGCAAGACCACTACCGGCTGGCGGGGGTGGAAGATGGACACCCTGCCGTCGGGATGGCAGGTGGTGGACGGCGCGCTCACGCGGGTCCGCCGGGCGGCCGACATCATCACCACCGAGAAGTTCAAGAACTTCGAGCTGTCGCTCGAATGGAAGATCGCCCCGAATGGCAACAGCGGCATCTTCTACCGGGCGAGCGAGGACGACGACGCCATTTACTGGAGTGCTCCGGAGATGCAGGTCCTCGACGACGCCGGGCATCCCGACGGCCAGTCGCGCCTCACCGCGGCCGGATCGGACTACGGGCTGTATCCGTCGCCCGCTGGCGTCGTGAAACCCGCGGGTCAATGGAACCAGGTCCGTCTCGTGGTGAACGGGAACCACGTCGAGCACTGGCTCAACGGCGTCAAGGTCGTTGAGTACGAGCTCGGCAGTCCGGACTGGGAGGCGCGCGTCAAGGCGAGCAAGTTCGCCCCGCACCCGCACTACGGCCGCAATCCCGAGGGGTACATCGGCCTCCAGGAGCATGACTACTGGGTGGCCTACCGCAACATCAAGATCAGGGTGCTGCCGTGATCAAGGTCAAGCTCTCGGCGATGATGTTCCTCCAGTACTTCGTGTGGGGGGCGTGGTTCGTCACGATGGGGACCTACCTCGGGAGCACGCGGCATTTCAGCGGTCCCCAAGTGGGTGCCGCGTACATGACGACGGCCATCGCGGCGATCGTGTCACCGTTCTTCATGGGGGTCTTCGCGGATCGCTTCTTCGCCACCGAGAGGTTGCTGGCCATGCTCCATCTGGTGGGCGGCGTGATCCTCTGGTACGTGTCCACGCTGACCACGTTCTGGACCTTCTTCCCAGTCCTCATTCTGTACGCCCTGTGCTACATGCCGACCCTGTCGCTCACGAACTCGATCTCGTTCCACAACGTGGAGGATCCGGCGCGCGATTTCCCGTTCATCCGGGTGCTCGGCACGATCGGGTGGATCGTCGCCGGCATCCTGATCGGGAAAGTGCTGCACGCCGATGCTCAGGCGCTGCCGATGCGCGTCGCGGCGATCGCGTCGTTCGCCCTCGGGTTGTACTCGTTCGCCTTGCCCCACACCCCCCCCAAGGCCGCGGGCACGCCGTTCACCTTGCGCAACGCCTTGGGGCTCGACGCGCTGCAGCTGCTCAGGGACCGCACGTTCTTCGTCTTCGTGCTGGGCTCGTTCCTGCTGTGCATCCCCCTCCAGTTCTATTATGCGTTCACCAATCTCTTCCTGAACGAGATCCACGCCCCCGAGCCCGCCTTCATCCAGACGTTCGGGCAGATGTCGGAGATCTTCTTCATGCTGCTATTGCCGTTCGCCCTGCGGCGCTACGGCATCAAGACCATCATGCTCGGCGGCATGCTAGCGTGGACGCTGCGCTACGTCGCGTTCGGCAACGGCGACGTCGGCGGCGGGATGTGGCTGCTCTACGCCGGGATCCTGTTGCATGGCGTCTGCTACGATTTCTTCTTCGTGGCGGGTCAGATCTACACCGACGAGCGGGCGGGCGAGCGGATCCGCGCTGCCGCGCAGGGGATGATCAACGTCGTCACGAACGGCATCGGCTATGCGATCGGCGCCTGGGTGTCGGGTCGGGTGGTAGGCGCCTTCGCCAGCGCGGGCGGAGGGGGAGCCATGACGCACGATTGGCCACGCATCTGGATGTATCCGGCGTCGATGGCCTTCGCGATTCTCGTGCTGTTCGCCGTCCTGTTCCGACCCGCGCGCGCGCCGCAACCGGCCGCAGCCGACTGAGGAGGCTCCCATCATGGCACGCAAGCGCATCTCGCGACGCACGTTCGTCGGCGACGCCGGCGCGGCCGTCGCGTTCACCATCGTGCCCCGGCACGTGCTGGGGCGCGGGTTCCGGGCGCCGAGCGACACGCTCAACATCGCTTGCATCGGCGTCGGCGGGCGGGGGCGCGAAGACGTCAAGGGGGTCGCCACGGAGAACATCTACGCGCTGTGCGACGTGGACGACGAGACCGCCGCTGAGACCTACGCGAAGTACCCCAGGGCGAAACGCTACAAGGACTTTCGGGAGCTGCTCGAGCGCGAGGCCAAGCGCATCGACGCCGTCGTCATCGCCACGCCGGACCATACCCACGCCGCCGCCGCGATCATGGCGATGAAAGCGGGCAAGCACGTCTACTGCGAGAAGCCGCTCGCCCGCACCATCGACGAAGTGCGCGCGATGGTCGAGACCGCCAAGAAGTCCAAGGTCGTCACGCAGATGGGGAACCAGGGGCACGCCAACGAGGGCACGCGCCAGATCCGCGAGTGGGTGGAAGCGGGCGCGATCGGCACGGTGCGCGAGGTGCACTGCTGGACCAACCGGCCCATCTGGCCGCAGGGGCAGGATCGGCCGCTCGAGGAGTACTTCACGCCCGCGACCCTCGCCTGGGACCTGTGGCTCGGCCCGGCGCCGCTGCGGCCCTATCACCCCGCCTACGCGCCGTTCAAGTGGCGCGGCTGGTGGGACTTCGGCTGCGGCGCCCTGGGCGACATGGCCTGCCACCTGATGGACGCGGCGTTCTGGACGCTCGACCTCGGACGGCCCGTCCGGATCGAGCCGGAAGCGACGAAGCTCTACACGGAGACTGCACCCACGAGCTCGCGCATCAGCTACTCGTTCGCGGCCCGCGCCGGGCGCCCCGAGGTGAAGCTCGTGTGGCGAGACGGCGGCCTCTATCCCCCGCGCCCGCCCGAGGTCGCCGACGACCTGCAGTGGCCTCCCGACAACCAAGGGCAGCTGTGGATCGGCACGGACGGCAAGCTCCTGGCGGGCACCTATGGCGACGACCCCCGCCTTCTCGACCCGGCGAAGCAGGCGGATGTCGCGGCGCACCCGCCGGCGCCGAAGTACGCGCGCTCGGCCGGCGTGTACGCCGAATGGATCGCCGCGTGCAAGGGCCAGGGGCAAGCCAACTCGAGTTTCGCGGAGTACGCGGGGCCGCTCACGGAGATGGTGCTGCTCGGCAACCTCGCGGTGCGGACGGGAAAGGTGCTCGAAATCGCCCAGCAGACCGGTCAGATCACCAACGTCAAGGTGCCCGAGGAGTACGTCCGTCCCACGTACCGTGCGGGCTGGAGCGCGTAGCGCGGGTTACGGGCCCGACAGCTCGCGGATCCAGATGCCGCGATAGCGGACGCGGTTGCCGTGATCCTGCAACAGCAACGGCAGCCGGTCCGCGTGCGGTCGGTAGCGCGCCCGCTCGGCGTGCACCGTCCAGCCCGTGATCACGGTGTTGTCCTGCACCAGCACGCCGTTGTGGAGCACGGTGACCCGCGCCGAATCCCGCACCGCGCCGTCGGGCGCGAAGCGAGGACGGTGGAACACGATGTCGTACGTCTGCCACTGCCCCGGCGGGCGGCACGCATTTACGAGCGGAGGCGTCTGCCCATACACAGCGGCCGCCGCGCCGTCGGCGTAGGTGTCGTTGTGGTAGCCGTCGAGCACCTGGATCTCGTAGTGGGTCATCAGGAACACACCGCTGTTGCCGCGCTCCTGTCCCTCGCCCGCAGGTGGAGTCGGAGCAGCCCACTCGAGGTGGAGCTGCAGGTCGCCGAAGGCGCGCTTGGTCACGAGCGGACCCGTGCCCGGCGCGACCTCGACGGAGCCGTCACGGACGAGCCATTTCGCCGGAGTGCCGTCCGGCGACTGCCACGCGGCGAGGCTCGTGCCGTCGAACAGCACGATCGCGTCCGAGGGCGGCGCTGCCGGCGGGCGGTCGGGACCGGGATCCACGACTGGCGGCCGGGGGCGGTCGAGCGAATTCACCGGCCATTGCTGCGCCCTCCCGGGCGCCGTTGCGGCAACCAGCACCAGCAGCGCCAACGCCCCGATTGCGGAATGTGGATTGTGGATTGCGGATTGGAAAGACGAGAGTCGAATCCGCAATCCGAAATCCGCAATCCGAAATTGTCTCACGGTTTCCACGTCCCCTTCGCCACCGCCGGAACGAACGCGTCCAGGCCTTTGGGCGGGAACTCGAGCGTCTTTCCCTGCTCGGCGCTCATGTAGGCCGTCATGAGGACTCGCATCACCTCGACGCCGTCGTCGAACGTCAGCTCCGGCCGTTCGCGCTTCAGGAACACGCGCACGAAGTGTCGGTCTTCGGCGTCGTAGCCGTACGTCGCCGACTCCTGCGTCACGACGGGCATCAGTCCCATCTCGGCGTTCTGCTTCTCGACGAGGTCTTCGCCGGCCTTGCCCTTCACCTCGCGACTGAAGAACAGGCGCAAGCCGGTGTCGAGCGAATTCCACGCCATCGAGTACTCGGGGCCGAGCAGCTCGGCCGAGAGCCGGAGGCCGGCCCCGACGAAGCTCCACGACGTGGTGGCCTCGCCCAGGGCCGTCGCGCCCTCGTCCGTGGCGAACTCGATCATCACGCTCGCGAAGTCCTCGGCGGGCGCCTTCGTGTAGTCCACGTCCTTTCCCATCATGTGCTGCAGGCGCTTCGCGTACTCCGGACGGGTCCACTTCAGGCTCGCGATGTGGCCGGTCACGCGCGCCGGGCGGACGGTGGACGACGCCGCGCCCGGCCGGGTGAGCAGGTAGCGCACCACGAGTGCCGAGTGGCACATCATGTCGTTGAGCACACCGCCGCCCTGGAGCTTGCCCTGCCAGAACCACGGCATGTGCGGTCCGCTGTGCTCTTCCGCCGCGCGGGCGAGATAGGGCCGGCCGGTGAGCGACGCCCCCCGGGCCCACAGGAGCGTGCGCCCGTGCGTCACGGCCGGCGCGAACGCCTGGTTCTCGAGGTAGCCGTGGGCGACGCCGGTCTGCTTCACGAGCTCGGCGACCCGCTTCGCCTCGGCGACGGTGCGCGCGAGCGGCTTCTCGCAGGCGATTCCGGCGAGCTCGCCCTTGCCCCGGTTCACGGCGTCCACGATCTCTTCGACGTTTTCGATGCGCGCGAAGTTCGGCCCGCACAGCCACAGCGCGCCGACCCTCGGGTCCGCGACCATCTCGGCGATCGAGCGGTACGGCTGCGCCGCACCGACGTCGAGCTTGCGGGCGAGAGCCGCCGTCTCCTCGGCATGCTGCTTGTTCGGGCTCCACACGCCCACCACGTCCGCGTCCCGCACCGCCTGGAACGCCTGCAGGTGAAACCTGGCGTTGAATCCGCTGCCGATGAACCCGACGCCCAGTCGTTGCTCCACGCTCGCGCTCCGAGTCAGTCGCGACGGGGGGGACGCGTCATGAGATCGTAGCTGACGCCGAGCTTGGCGAGCGCCTCCGGTGGGCAGCCCTTCCATTCGGCGACGAAAGTGTTGCCGATGTAGCGCAGGTGCTGCACGCCAAGCTTGCTCGAGAAGAAGCCGGAGGCCGTGAGGTCGCGGAAGCTGTTGAAGAACGCGACGCCGGCCGAGTATTCGGACTTCGCCTTCTTTGGCCAGGCGATGTCGTCGAGCACCGCGGCGCGCTCGCCGTCGGCGCAGGCCACGAAGGTCTTGCCGTAGCGATCGTCGCACTCGTGGTCCAGCCAGGCGAGCCCGCCCCGGATCGGGGTCGGGAGGTCGGGGTCGTCCCCGCACATGAAGTCCATGAACTCGGGCACGCCGGCGTCGGTGGCGCTGCCCGACCGCTCGTCCTTCGGGATGATCAGGTCGACGAGCACGCGCACCGTGTCCCACTCGTGCGCGGTGAAGAACTTCGGCTCATAGGGCGCGCCCCGGTCCAGCGCCCCGCGCGCCAGGGCCGCGGCGCGCGACACCGACTCCGGCGCCCACCGGAACGCCGTGGCGAGCGGCGCCACGGTGAGGAGCCGCACGACGTCACGACGGTTCATGGTGCTCATGGGGTCTCCGCGGCTGCGGGACCGGCAGCCCCTTCGGCTCGGGGTCCCTGACTTCCCCACTCCGCCACACCCCGGACCTTCGCCTCCGGGGCTGCCGGTCCCGCCGCCAAAAGTGACCAGGCGGCTATGACGGCTTCGGCGCCAAGGGGCGGTCCCGCAGGCGAACACGCATGGCGGGCGGGTGACCCCGAAGGCGCGGCTCCCGGGGGTGGGGAGTGGTCTCTGTCGAGGAGCCGCGCCGGAGTGGGTCGCCCGCCCGCCATCATAGCGCCCCCTTCTTCATCTGGTCCGCGATGTAATCGCTCGTCCGCATCGACAGCGCGAGGATGGTCCACGTGGGGTTCTTGTCGGCCTGCGACACGAACGGCCCGCCGTCCGTTGCGAACAGGTTCTTGCAGTCGTGCGCCTGGCACCAGCGGTTCAGCACCGACGTCCCGGGGTCGTTGCCCATGCGCGTCCCGCCGAGCTCGTGGATGATGGTCCCGCCCGTCGCGAGCCCGTATCCCTGTTCGGCGGTCGGCATCGGCGAGAACACCTCGCCTCCCATCTCGGCGATCAGCGCCCGGAAGGTCTCCTGCATGTGCTTCGACTGCTTGTATTCGTGGTCCGACCACTTCCAGTGGAAGCGCAGCACGGGGATCCCCCACCGGTCCACGGTGCGCGGATCGATCTCGCAATAGCAGTCGTCATTCGGGATCATCTCGCCGCGGCCCGAGAAGCCGATCGTGGCGCCGTAGTAGCGGCGGTAGTCGTCCTTGAGCTGTTTGCCGTAGCCGCCGCCCGACGGGTAGCGGTGAATGCCGCCCATGAATCCTTCTCCCGGCACGTGCGTGCCGCCCCACACTTCGATGTGGTAGCCGCGCGGGAAGTCGAGCTTCTGCTCCCCGAGCCACCACGGCATGTACAGATGCATGCCGCCCACGCCGTCGTGGTTGTGCGGCACGTGGTCCGTCATCTTGGGAATGAAGCCGGCCACATCCGTCCCGGTGGTGTCGGTGATGTACTTCCCGACCGTGCCGCTCGCGTTGGCCAGGCCGTTCGGATACAGGCCGGACCTGGAGTTCAGCAGCAGCCGGGCGGACTCCAAGGCACTCGCGGCCAGCACCACGACGCGGGCGCGCACATGGCGGTCGGCCCCGGTGGTCTTGTCGACGTAGGCGACCCCGGTGGCGCGCCCGGCGCCGTCCACCGTCACCTCGCGCGCCATCGCGTTGGTCACGAGCGTCAACCTGCCGGTGGCGAGGGCGGGAGCGACCAGCACGTTGGTGGACGTGAAGTTCGCGTTCACCTTGCAGCCGCGGTTGCACTGCCCGCAGTAGTGGCATGCCGCCCGGCCGTTGAGCGGTCGGGTCAGGATCGACAGCCGTGAGGGAATGCACGTGATGCGCAGCCGGTCCGCCGCCTGCTTCACGAGCAGCTCGTGGCAGCGCGGGCGTGGGGGCGGCAGAAACACCCCGTCCGGCTCGTTCGGGAGGTTCTCTTTGCTGCCGAAGACCCCGATCAGCCGGTCCACGCGGTCGTAGAACGGCGCCACGTCCTCGTAGCCGATCGGCCAGTCGTCGCCCAGGCCGTCGCGGGTCTTACGCTTGAAGTCGTACGGCCCGAAGCGCAGGGAAATGCGGCCCCAGTGGTTGGTGCGGCCGCCCACCATCCGCGCCCGCCACCAGCGGAAGCGGGAGCCGGGTGCCGTGGTGTACGGCTCGCCCTCGATGTCCCACCCGCCGATGCAGGCGTCGAACTCGCCGAACGGACGCTCCTTGGTGGACCCGCCGCGGCGCGGCGACTCGTAGGGCCAGGTGAGCATCGCGGAGTCTTTGAGGTTGTCCCAGGGTCCGCCGGCTTCGAGCAGGATCACGTCGGCGCCGGCCTGCGTCAGCACGTAGGCCGCCATGCCGCCGCCGGCGCCGGATCCGACGATGCATACGTCGTAGCTCTTCTGTTGCCGGATGGCTTGCATGCGCAAGTTCGCTCCTCAAACCGCGCAGGTTCGGACGGCGTCGCGCAACGAAGTCAACGGATCGCGCGTCGGTACGAACTCGTGGGCGACGTAGCCGGCGAAGCCGGTCGCGGCGATGGCCCCTGCGATGGCGTGGTAGTTGAGCTCCTGCGTGTCGTCGAGCTCGTGGCGGCCGGGCACGCCGCCCGTGTGGAAGTGGCCGATGTGCTCGTGCGCGTCCCGGATCGTGTGGATGATGTCGCCTTCCATGATCTGCATGTGATAGATATCGAACAGCAGCTTCACGCGGGGAGAGTCGACCGCCCGCACCACCGCGACCCCGAACGCGGTGTGGTCGCCCTGATAATCGGCGTGATCCACCTTGCTGTTCAGCAGCTCCAGGCAGAGCGTCACCCCGTATGTTTCGGCGAGCGCCTTGATCCGCTCCAGCCCGGCGACGCAGTTGTCCGTCGCTTCGGCGTCGCCCCGCCCCCGTCGGTTGCCGAACATCGCGATCAGGTTCGGCACCGCGTGCCGCGCCGCGAGCGGGATCGCGCTCTCGAGCTCGCCGACGAGCAGCGCGTGATTGGCGCGGTCATTGAACCCCGTGGCGATGAAGTCGCGCCGGATCGCCGGGTAGCCCATCGAGCAGACCAGCCCGTAATCGCGCACGCGCTCCCAGTCGTCCGGGCCGAGCAGGTCGATCGCGGCGAGCCCCATGCCCGCCGCCGCGCGGCATAGGTCGGGGAGGGGGATGCGCTCGAACGGCCAGCGACACACCGCTTGCCGCAGTTTCGCCACGCTGAAGCGTGGGCTCGGCGCGACGCTGCCCTTAAGGGCAGTGCGTGGCCGAGCCCAGGCCTGAGCCTGGGAATCGAGGGCCGCCGCTCCCAGCAGACCAACCGCCTCTCGCCGGTTCATCAGAACTCGAGCTGTCTCAGATACTCGTAGCTCGCGCGAATCGAGGCGAAGGCGTCCGCCGGCGCGTCGTGCTCGACGAAGGCGTGCCGGATCCCTGCTTGGTCGCGGCGCGCGAAGATCCGCTTCCAGTCGATGCTGCCGGCGCCCACGTCCGTCATGCGATGGTCGGGCGGCCCGGCGGAATCCTTCACGTGAACCATGGGGATGCGGCCGGGCCAGCGCGCGAAGTAGGCGAGCGGGTCCTGCCCGCCCTTGGTGATCCAGTAGAGGTCGATCTCGAGCTGGACGAGGTGCGGGTCGGTCTCGGCGAGCAGCACGTCGTACGGCAGCCGGCCCTCGAGCGGCGCGAACTCGAAGTCGTGGTTGTGATACGCGAACTGCAGGCCGGCTGCCCGCGCCTCCGTTGCGGCGTGGTTGAAGCTCTCCGCGATACGCTTGTAGTCGTCGAGCGTGCGCCGCGCTTCGGCCGGGATCCAGGCCACGACGACGTACCGGTGCCCGATCACGGGCGCCGCGTCGAACGCCGCGCGCCACTGATCCGGCGCGAGCGACACGTGCGCTGACGGGGCCGAGAGACCGTGCTGGTCGAGCAGGGCACGCACGTCGCGCGGCGCCTGCCCGAAGTAGCCCGCGAACTCGACCTCCCGGTAGCCGGTCGCCGCGACCCGGGCGATGGTGCCGGCGAAGTCCCGTTGCAGCTCGTGCCGCACGGTATAGAGCTGCAGCCCGATGCGGCCGAGCTTGTGGCGCGCGTGGCGCGCCGCGGGCCGCGTGCCGGCGAGCATGGCGGCGGTCGTCCCGACGAACGAGCGCCGGTCCATCACAGCTCGTGTCGTTTCATCTGCTCCACCGCGTGCGCCACGGCGCGCGCCGTGAGCGCCATGTAGGTGATGGAGGGGTTCTGGCAGGCGGAAGAGGTCATGCAGGCGCCGTCGGTGACGAACAGGTTCTTCACGTCGTGACACTGGTTCCAGGCGTTGAGCACCGAGGTCTTGGGGTCGCGGCCCATGCGCGCCGTGCCCATCTCGTGGATCGTCAGCCCGGGCGCATTGTCGTCCACGAACGGCTCCACCTCCTTCGCCCCGGCGGCCTCCAGCATCTCGGCCGCCGAGACGGACATGTCCTTGAGCAGCTTGCGCTCGTTGTCGCTCCATTCGCAGTGGATGCGAAGCGCCGGGATGCCCCAGGCGTCCTTCGTGTCGGGGTCGAGCTCGACGTAGTTCGTGGGGCGGGGCAGGCACTCGCCGAACCCGTAGAACGAGAAGCGCCACGGCGCCGGCGTGCGCAGCGTGCGCTTGAACTCGGCGCCGAAGCCGGGCAGGTTCTCCCCCCGGGTCCAGCCCTCGCGGTCCGCGCCGCCCTGGAAGCCGTAGCCGCGCAGGAAGTCGGGGTGCGCGGTCGCGACGTTGCGGAAGCGCGGGACGTAGATCCCGTTGGGGCGGCGACCGTGGACGGTCCGGTCTTCCATGCCCGGGATCGTGCCGCGCGCCCCGCCGCCCATGCAGTGGTCCATCACGTTCTTCCCCAGCTCACCGCTCGAATTGGCGAGCCCGGTGGGGAAGCGCGGCGTCGCGGAGTTGAGGAGGATGCGCGTCGATTCGAGCGCGGACGCGCACAGAAAGACGACGCGCGCGTGGAACTCGAGGGCCTCGCGCGTCTGCGCGTCGATGACGCGCACGCCGACGGCGCGGTCCTTCTTCTCGTCGTAGATGACGCTCTGGACCACGCTGTAGGGCCGCAGCGTCACCCGCCCGGTCGCCTGGGCCAGGGGCAGCGTGACGCTGACGCTGGAAAAGTAGGAGCGCGTGATGCAGCCGCGCTCGCACGGGCCGCAGTAGTGACACGCCGCACGGCCGCCGTGCGGCACCGTGATCACCGCGCACCGGCCGATCGTGACCACCCGCTCGCCGCCGAAGCGCCGCGCCACGGCCTCCTGCACCACCTGCTCGGCGCAGTTCAGCGGCATCGGGGGGAGGAACTTGCCGTCGGGCAGCTGGGCGAGGCCGAGCTTCGCCCCGCTCACGCCGATGGTCTCCTCCACGTAGTCGTACCAGGGCGCGATGTCGGCGTAGCGGATCGGCCAGTCCGCACCGAAGCCGTCCTTCGCGTTCGCCTCGAAGTCGAGGTCGCTCCAGCGGTACACCTGCCGGCCCCACATGATGGAGCGCCCTCCCACCTGCCGGCCGCGGATCCAGTGGAACGGCTTGCCGGGATCGAACGTGTAGGGATTGTCGCGGTCGTTCACGAAGAACTTGCCGCTGTACTCGTTGCAGGCGTAGCAGCGCTTCTGGATCGGCTGGTCGCGCTCCAGCGCCTTGCGGTCGCCCTTGCCCCGGAAGCGCGCCTCCCACGGCGGCACATGCTCGACGTAGTCGCGCGCCGGATCGATGGGTCGCCCGGCTTCGAGCACCAGCGTCCTGAGGCCACGCTCGCACAGCTCCTTCGCCGCCCAGCCGCCCGAGATCCCGGAGCCCACCACGATGGCGTCGAACGTCTTGGCGAGGGCGCTCATGGCAGGGGCACGCAGCCGTCGTACGAGCCCGGGATGATCTCGAAGTGCGTCTCGGCCGCCCCGATCTCCGAAGTATAGAAGCCGTACAGCGTGAACGACTTGATCTGGTGGAAGAAATGCTTTTCGGGTTTCGCCTTGGCGCGTCGCAGCGCCGCCACCTCCGCGTCGAGCCCCGAGAGGATCGCCGCCCGCTGTGGCTCGGACGTGGTCAGGAAGTCCGCGCCGAACAGGTCGCGGCTCCGCTCGTCCACGTCCGCGAGTCCCGCCAGGAAGCGCGCGCGGTCGTCATCGGCGAACCATTCGGCGAGCATGAGATCGATGAACTCGGGCACGTGCGCGGCGCGCGCACCCGGCGTGTCGGTCTCGGGGATGATCATCTCGGCGATGGTCGCCACCGTCTCCGCCTGGTGCGGGTCCAGCACCGTGAACCCCCCCGCGCGGGCCCGCGCGCGGCGGTGCGCGGCGCGGCCGAGCGCGTCGAGCCGCTCGGCCGGCAGGCCGGCGAGCAGCGGCAGCGCGAGCGCGCCGCCCAGCACGCGCATCATATCTCGTCGGTTCATGCGGGCCTCCCCGCGCCAAGTTGCCACGGCTCGCCAACGGACGCCAGGCGCCGGAGCGCGTTTCACGTCGCACGCGAGTAGCGATCGCGCAACAGGCGGCGGTTGACAGCGCGCCTCGGGGGTGTATGTTTATGCATCATCCTGCATAAACTGCAAGGAGCGCACTATGGGGCCGTTGGTCGTCCTCGCGTATTCCGGCGGACTCGACACGTCGGCGATCGTTCCCTGGCTCCACGAGCGGTATGGCGCCAGGGTTTTGTGCTTCGCGGCGGACGTGGGGCAGGGGCCCGGCGAGCTCCACGGCCTGGTCGAGAAAGCCAAACGCTCCGGGGCCGTGGACTGCGTGGTCGCCGACCTGCGCGAGGAGTTCGTGCGGGACTTCGTGTTCCCGACGCTGCGCGCCGGCGCCGTGTACGCGCGCACCTACCTCCTCGGCACCGCGATGGCGCGCCCTGTGACGGCCGCGCACCAAGTCGCTGCGGCCCAGCGCGCCGGCGCCCAGGCCGTCGCCCACGGCTGTACCGGTAAGGGGAACGATCAGGTCCGCTTCGAGCTTACCTACGCCGCGCTCGCTCCCGAGCTCCAGGTCATCGCGCCGTGGCGTGAGTGGCAGTTCCAGGGCCGCGAGGACCTGATCGCCTACGTCAAGGCGAAGGGCATCCCGGTCCAGGCGACGCTCGACAAGCCGTACTCGACCGACCGCAACTTGTGGCACTGCTCGCATGAGGGCGGCATCCTCGAAGATCCCGCCAAGGAGCCCCCCGAGCACATCTTCGCGATGACGGCCGACCCGCTCGAGGCCCCCGACCTCCCCGCCCTGGTGGAGATCGGCTTCGAGGAAGGCATGCCCGTCGCCGTGAACAACGTTCCCCTGGGTCCCGTCGAGCTGCTCGAGTCGCTGAACGCGCTGGCGGGCGAGCACGGCGTCGGCCGGGCCGACGTCGTGGAGGACCGGCTCGTCGGGATGAAGTCGCGCGGCGTGTACGAGACGCCGGGCGGGACGCTGCTGCATGCCGCGCATCGCGAGCTCGAGCAGCTCGTGCTCGACCGCCGCACGTTGCGACTCAAGGACGAGCTCGCGCTCCGCTACGCGGACCTGGTGTACGACGGTCGGTGGTGGACGCCGGAGCGGGAAGCGCTCGATGCGCTCGTCGCCGCGACGCAGAAGAACGTGACCGGCGCCGTGCGGCTCAAGCTGTTCAAGGGGAACGTCGCCGTGGCGGGCCGGGAAAGCCCCTACGCGCTGTATCAGCCGTCCTACGCCACGTTCGGCAAGGACAACGTGTACGACCAGACGGACGCCGCCGGCTTCATTCACCTCTATGGCTTGGCGATCAAGATCGGCGCGGGCCTGGAGGCGACGCGCCGGCAGTCCGAAGTCGGCGCGGCCGCGGAATGATGGCGCGCCAGCCGACGGAGACCCACGCGCCCCCTCATCAGATGTGGGGCGGCCGGTTCAGCCTGGGGCCGAGCGAGGCGCTCGACGCCCTGAACCGCAGCCTTCCTGTGGATCACCGGCTGTGGCCGCAGGACGTCACCGCCAGCAAGGCATGGGTCCACGCCCTGGGCCGCGTCGGCGTGGTGACGCCCGCGGAGGAGTCGCAGCTGCTCGACGGCCTCGACCGCGTCGCCGAGCGGCTCGCCGACGGCGCGGCGGTGGGGGCGCCGGACGAGGACGTGCATACGCTGGTCGAGCGCCTGCTGTACGAGGAGGTCGGCCCGGTGGCCGGCAAGCTCCACACCGGGCGGTCCCGCAACGATCAGGTGGCGACCGACCTCCGCCTCTGGACGCTCACAGCGATCGACCAGCTGGACTCGGACCTCGCCGCGCTGGCGCGTACGCTCGTCGCGCGCGCCCAGGAGGCGGTGGACGTGCTGCTGCCGGGCTATACGCACGGCCAACGCGCGCAGCCGGTGCGCTGGGCGTACGTGCTGCTGGCGCATGCGTGGCCGCTGGTACGCGACCGCCAGCGTCTCGCCGACGCGCGGCGCCGGGTCGCCGAGCTGCCGCTCGGGTCCGGGGCGCTTGCAGGATCGGGGTTTGCCGTCGACCGCGTGCTGTTGAAAGAAGCACTCGGGTTTCGCTCGATCTCTGCGAACGCCCTGGACGCGACCGGCGACCGCGACTTCGTCGCCGAAGTGCTCTTCGCCCTCGCCCTCGTCGGCACGCACCTCTCGCGCCTCGCGGCGGAGCTCGTGCTCTACACCAGCGCGGAATTCGGGTTCGTGCGGCTGTCGGACGACTTCAGTACCGGGTCGAGCTTGCTGCCGCAGAAACGCAACCCCGACGTGTTCGAGCTCGCCCGGGCCAAAGCTGGCCGCCTGCTGGGCGACGTGGTGGCGCTGGTGACGACGCTCAAGGGCATTCCCGCTGGGTACTCGAAGGACCTGCAGGAGGACAAGGCCCTGCTGTTCGACGCATTCGACACGCTTGCCCTCGTGCTCCCCGCCGTCACCGGTGCGATCGCCGGCATGACCGCGGACGCGGACCGCATGCGCGCCGCGCTCGACGCGTCGCTCCGCGCCACGGACCTGGCCGACCTGCTGGTCCAAGCCGGCGTGCCGTTCCGCGAAAGCCACGGCCTCGTGGGGCGGCTGGTGCGCGAGGCCGAGCGCACGAGCGTGCCGCTCGACCGCGTGCCGGCGGCGGTAGCGGCGGCGATCCATCCGGCCCTCCCGGCAGCCGTGGGGCAGCTCGGTACCTGGGAGGACAGCGTGGAGGGGCGGGCCACCCCGGGAGGGGCGTCGCGCCAATCCGTGGAGCAGCAAATCGAGGCGTTGCGGGCCTTAAGCTAAGGTCTTGCCGCGCCTTAGCGGGTTGAGTAGCATACGTGGCCGTCTTGTTCTCATGAGCGAGACGGCCACTTTTTCGCCCGGGGGAAGGGGGGGGGATTGCCGTGCGCTGCCTCGCGCTCAACGCCTCGTTCGAGCCTTTGACTATGGTGCCCGTGCGCCGGGCGCTGCGGCTCGTGATCGATCACAAGGCAGAGATCGTCGAGGCGGACGGCCCGGCGGTACATAGCGAGCGACTTACCATCCCGCGCCCCGCCGTCATCCGCCTCGTCAAATTCGTTCACGTCCCCCGCCGCTTCCGCCGTCAAGTCACGAACACGTTCCTCTTCGCCCGCGACGACTACCGCTGCCAGTTCTGCGGCCGGAACCAGCAGGAGCTGCGGCACCGGGAGTGCCTGACGCGGGACCACCTCGTCCCGCTGTCCCGCGGTGGCACCAACGGCTGGGCTAACGTCCTGACGGCCTGCTCGAGCTGCAACACGCGCAAGGGGAACCTCCTTCCCGAGGAGGCGGGCATGCACCCGCTGCGGCCGCCGTTCGAGCCGCACTTCGTGCATCTCGCCTGGGCGGTGCGGCGGCTCACGTCGATCCAGTCGAAGTACATCCGGATGTTTTACGGCAGCGACGTGCTGGCGCGGCTGGAAGCGCTGTGAGCCGGACCGTCCCCTGGGTCATCGCGGCCGCGGCAGGCGCGGCCGTGCTTGGAGTGCTCGTAGCCAGTCACCCGGCGCGCGGGGTCGGTGCGGTGCATCCCGATCCGCGCCCCGGTGTCACCGCCGAGCGCGTGCTGCCGGCGAGCATGGTGCTCAACACACCCGGCGCCGCGGAGGCCTATGCTGCGGCCCGCACCGCTCCCGCGGTGCTCGACGGGCTGTACTGCCACTGCGACTGTTCCAAGCACTTCGGGCACCGCTCGCTGCTCACCTGCTTCGAGTCGGACCATGGCTCCCGGTGCAGCACCTGCATGGGCGAAGCCCGGCTCGCTGCGGATCTCGCGGCTCAGGGCCGCACGCTCGACCAGATCCGCCACGCCATAGATCAGCGGTTCGGCTCGTAGGGGCAAGGCATTGCCTTGCCCCTACGGTGCCCTATGGTTGTTCGCTCCGATTCAGGGTCTCTGACCGCGCCTCCAGCGTGAGCCGCGGGAGGCCCGCGATCCGCACCAGCAGCCGCTGCGCTCCGCGCGCGAGCGCGCTCCCGAGATTCCTGTCCCCCGATACCGCGGGGCTCACGTCCCCCTTGAGCCAACGGGTGAGCTCTTCCAGGTCCGTGTCGTTCAGCGTCGTCACCTCGAGCCGGCACAGGAAGTAAAACCTCCCCGAGCCCTTCGGGGGGGGCTTGAGGTTCACCTTGTATGGGATCTCGAGCGCATGCTCGAGCTCGTCGGGCGCGGAGTAGCGGGTGACGCTCCCACCCGTGCGGATCAGCACGAAATCGTCGGCGAGCGGGTCGTGCCGGGCGACGGCGTCCCACGACCATTGGTTGATGAACTGATCGAACCAGCCGGAGCGGGCCCGCCACAACTCCAGGCGGTAATGCAGTCGCAGGGGGAAGCCCGAGCGCATCAGGCTGACGAACCGGCCGTCGCCGAGCAGCGCGGTGGTCTGGATGCGGGGCGTCTCGCTCTGCAGCGTGACCGTCAACGCGGGCGCCTGCGCGCCGGCCGGCGAGACCGCCGCCGCGCCGCCGAGCCAGGCCACGAGAGCGAGCCCCAGCCTCACCTCAGAAGCGGTGGTCGAGTCGCAGCGTGAAGCGCACGGGCTCGCCCGCCGTCACGGCCTTCGCCAGGTACAGGCCGAACCCGCCCCAATCGACGCCCAGCCCCAGATCGGCAAGCCAGCTGCCTAGGGTGGGCAGCCGGTCGCTCGGGAGCCGGCCCGGCCCGTTGCCCACCAGCCACGCCTGACCCGCGTCCCCGAGCACCACCAGGTCCGGTCCCTGGAGCGTGAAGAGCGACTTCGACTGCTCGTCCTCAGGCGAGGAGGAGTTGTAGGCCCAGTGCAGCGAGATGTGACCGCGGTACTCCGCCTGCGCCAGGATCACGCGGTCGCATGCCGCGACCAGCGTGCCGGCGAACGCGGGGTCGAGGATGTCCCGGTTACAGGCGCTGTGGCGGAAGCCGTACCCTGAGAGCGGGTCGGCGCCGCCGATGGAGAGCCGCTGCTGCAGGGGCAGCGCGTCGCCGCCGATCCAGCCGCCCGCTAGCAACCGCAGGTTGACCCGTCCCGAGGGGCTCACGCGGGCGTACCGGCGGAAGTCGAAGAACAGGCGGCTAAACTGGTAGGAGCCGTCCGTCGGGATCGGGGCGCGCACGGCGGTCGGCACTCCGGTCTGCGGGCTCACGTCCTTGGAGCGGGAATTGTCGAACTGCGCGCGCAGGTACCAGCCGGCGCTGGGCTCCGCGGGGTCGTTCCGGGTGTCGAGGGTCGCCACGCCGCTCACCGTGGTGTAATGGCCGTCGTCGATCGGCGGGTTCGGGCGCCACGCCTGGTCGTTGCGGAACACGGTCCAGGGGTCGCGCGCCGTGACGCTCGTCTGCCAGTCGCGTCGCACCTCGAGCGCAAAGCTGAGCGGCCGCTCCGCCTGGAAGGACGCGCGGCCCGCGATCCCCTTGTTCAGGTAGTAGTCGCGATAGTCGCGCTGGAACAGGAACGCCTCCCATCCGACCTCGGCGCCGCGCAGCCCCCAATCCTCCACCGGCGCGACGACGTCGTACGCGCGGAACTCGAGGCCGTAGGCCGGCACCTCGCCCGCGCGCAGCGCCGTGCGCACCATGTAGCCCAGGTCGCTCCGCTTGTCGGTGAAGTCTCCCGCCGTGCGGAACACGCCCAGGGCGTCCACCCGGAATCGCACGTTCCGCTCGATCTTCCAGTCGAACAGCGGGCCGAACACCACCGGCAGGCCCTCCACGCGGTTGAACGTGCCGCCGGTGGCGAGCGTGAGCGACGAGCGCGAGTCGGCGGTGCCCCACGACTTCTCGACGCCGAGATTGGGGAACCAACGGCCCGGGTTCGCGGGGGCGAGGGCGATCTCGTCGCCGTTCGTCCGATACGCGAGCGTTTCGCGGTAGATCCGCACCTCGCCGCCCACCGACGCGCCCGGCGCGCGCGCCGCCGTGCCGCCGACGACGATGAGATCGCCGGTGATGGCCGCGGTGGAGTCGAGCACCGCGTCGCCGTTGATCACGAGCACCGTCCCCTGGACGCGGCCGCCTACCCACACGGCGCCGTTCCGCACGGCCACGTCGCCGCGCCACTCGTTGCCCCGCGGCAGGCGCGAGCGCCCCACGAGCCGGGTGGTGGAGGGGGCATTGTAGAGCCGAATCGCCTCCTCGGCGACGAGGCGCGGCAGCTCCAGCGGCTGGACGGTGACGCCGGCGCTCTCGGGCTGGATGACGATGGCCGTGTCCTGCCCGGTGACGAGCGCCGGTCCGAGGACGCCGAGCAGGGCGAGGACGAGCGTGCGCATGGCTGGAGTCCTGGTAGAGACGGCGCGGCGCCGGTGCATAGGCCGTGCCGCCCACGGCGCGAGGACGCGGGACACCGGCTCCGGCGGGCGCGCGGGGCGCGAACGCGCGGCGCGTGTCATCCCGTCACGGTGCGCGGTGGCTCGAGGCCCAGCCGGCGCATGCGGCGGTATAGGTTGGCGCGGTCGGTGGCGAGCTTGCGCGCCGCATCGGCCACGTTGCCGTGCGCCGCGGACAGCGCGCGCGCGATGAGCGTCCGCTCGAACTGGTCGAGCGCCTCGGAGAGCTCCACGTCGGTCCATCCCTCGGGGGAGGGCGGCGGAGCGCCGTCCCGCCGTACCACGCGCGCCACGTCGTCGGCGGTGATCGTGGCGCCGGTCGCGAGAATCGCGAGGCGCTCCACCAGGTTCGCCAGCTCGCGCACGTTCCCGGGCCACGCATACGCGGCGAGCAGCTGCACCGCGCCGGCGTCGCACCGCACCGGGCGCCCGAGCCGGGCGGCCTGGCGTGCCGCGAAGTGTTGCACCAGCGGCGGGATGTCCTCGGGTCGCTCCCGCAACGGCAGAATGTGAACCGGCAGTACGTTGAGCCGGAACAGCAGGTCCTCGCGGAATTGCCCCTGGTGCGTGGCCCGGCTCAGGTCCTTATTGGTCGCCGCGATCACCCGCACGTCCACCGTGACCGGCTTCTCGCCGCCCAGCCGCTCGATCACGCCCGTCTCGAGCACGCGCAGCAGCTTCGCCTGCGCCTCGGGCCCCAGGTCGCCCACCTCGTCGAGCAGCAGGGTCCCGCCGTCGGCGAGCTCGAAGCGGCCGATGCGGCGCTCGGTGGCGCCGGTGAACGCGCCGCGCTCATGGCCGAACAGCTCCGACTCGACCAGATCCTTGGGAATCGCGGCGGAGTTCACGCACACGAACGGCTTCGCCGCCCGCGCGCTCTGGCGGTGGATCGCCGAGGCGACGAGCTCTTTCCCCGTCCCCGATTCGCCCGTCACGAGCACGCGCACCTCCGTCGGCGCGACGCGCGCGATGAGGGCACGGAGCTCCTCCATCGCCTTGCTCACGCCCACGAGCGGGTCGGAATGCCCCAGCGCCTCGTGCAGCCGCCGGTTTTCGGCGAGCGTGCGCGCCAGCTCGAGCGCTGCGCGCAGCGTCGTGAGCACGCCCTCGGGGGTCAGCGGCTTCTCGAGAAACTGGAACGCGCCGAGCTTGGTGGCGCGCACCGCGTCGGTCAGGCTCGCGCGCCCGCTCATCATCACCACCGGGATGTCGGGGGCCACGCGCTTCAGCTGCTCGAGCGTTTCCAGGCCGTCGGGCCCGCCCGGCATCATCAGATCGAGCAGCACGGCGTCGGGCGCTTCGCGCTCCACGGTGGCCAGCGCCGCGGCGCCGTTCGGCGCCTCGGCGGTCTCAAACCCCTCCGATTGCAGCAGGGCGCCCACCATCTTGCGGATGTTGGCCTCGTCGTCCACGAGCAGGACGCGCGGGCTCATGTCGCGGAGAGCACGATGGAGAAGGTGGCACCGCCGCCCGGCGTGTCCGCGACGGTGATGCTGCCGTTGTGCGCTTCGACGGTCTGCCGCACCAGCGCCAGCCCGAGCCCCGTGCCGTCCTGCTTGGTGGTGAAGTACGGCTCGAACACGCGGTGCCGCAGCTCATCGGAAATCCCCCGGCCGTGATCGGCGATCGTCACCAGGATGCCCGGACCGTCGCGGCTGACGGCGATCTCGATCGTTCCATGGCCGTCCATCGCCTCCGCGGCGTTGCGCAGCAGGTTGGAGAAGGCCCGCCGCAGCGGCTCGTAGTGGCCCAGCAGCCGGCACGGCGGCCCCTCCCCCGCCCCGTTGGCACGCACCGTCACCGCGACGTCGCCCGGCACGGCGCTCCGCCCCAGCTCTATCAGCAGGTCGACCAGGTCGACCTCGCTCTTCGGTCCCTCGGGGAGCCGGCCGAACTCGGAGAACTCCTTGGCGAGCCGCTCCAGCCGGTGCGTCTCTGCGGCCAGAACCTCCACCGCCGTCGTCCGTCCGCCCGCCGGTCCACCCGACCGGCCGAGCTGATCCACCGCGATCCGCATCGACGTGAGTGGGTTCTTAATCTCGTGCGCCACCCGGCGCGCCACTTCGCGGAATGCCCGCAACCGCTCGGCCTCGAGCTCCTTGCCGCGCGCGGCGTCGAGCGCCGTGGCGAGCTCCCGCAGCGCCTGGCGCAACGCCTCGAACTCCGGCGCGCCCCGCGTGGCCAGCCCGTCCCCGGGGAGCGCCATACGACGACGGATCAGCCGCGTCCACCCCACCAGCTCGTCGATCGGCCGTGACAGCTGGCGGGAGAGATGGCCCGCGAGCCGCACCGCTACCGTCAGCGCCAGCGCGCCGAACACGATCACCACCAGCGCGAACCCGCCCGCGTAGTAGCGCAGATACGTCTCGGCGCGGCGCGCCAGGCTCACCGAGTTCGAGAGCTGCGCGAGATGCTGCCGCAGCGCCGCCCGCTCGGCGGGCGCGAGCCGCGTCGTGTCCATGTGATCGAGCATCTCGCGCCCCGACGCGGCCATCTCCTCCAGCGCGACGCGCGCTCCCGCCGACGGCCCCACCGTGCGCACGGCGAGCGCCCACCCCACCACGGCCAGCGCGGTCGGCACGGCCGTCAGGGCCACGAGGATCACGAAGATCCGCTGGCGGAATGGTAGCGGCATATTTGACGGGGCAATCTAGGGGTTTGGCGAGCGTGTGACAATTCGACACGCACAGATTGCGGATTGGCGATTGCGGATTGGACGGACGCCCCACGAATCCGCAATCCGCAATCCGAAATCCCCAATGGTCTGGAGGTCTCATGAAGTCCCACACCCACTACCTCTGGTTCAACACGAAGCAGCGCCAGGAGATCATCGACATCACCGACACCGTCGCCGAGCAGGTGACCAAGAGCGGCGTGGCGGAAGGGGTGGCGCTCGTGAGCGCCATGCACATCACCGCGTCGGTGTTCGTCAACGATCACGAGTCGGGGCTGTGGTCGGACATCCTGAAGTGGCTCGAGGGCACCATCGCCCCGTGGGACCCGGGCCGCTACCGACACAATGAGACGGGTGAAGACAACGCCGCCGCCCACCTGCGGAGCCTCACGATCGGACACGAGGTGATCGTGCCGATTACGGCGGGAAAACTGGACTTAGGCCCGTGGCAGCGGGTGTTCTACGGGGAGTGGGACGGGCAGCGAAAGAAGCGGGTGATCATCAAGGTGCTAGGGGAATGACCTATCACTTTTCACGCAAGTTGTTTACTTTCAATGACTCTGAACGCTGTGGGGTACGTGGTAGACGTGGCGACCGACCATCTGGCGACGCTCTTCGCCCAGCGGGCGAAGCAGCATCCGGACCGGGAGTTCCTGGTCTTCGGGTCACGCCGGATGAGCTACGGGCAGATCGAACGCGACGCGGTAGCCTTGGCCGGCGCCCTGGCCGGCCTCGGCGTCCAGCCGGGAGACCGGCTGGCGGTTGACCTGCCGAACTGGCCGGAGTGGGTCGTCGCCTTCCTCGCTGCGGCGTACCGCGGCGTCGTGTTGGTCCCGCTGGACCCCTCGCTCACGCTGCACGAGCTCAAATACCAACTGCGCCACGCGGAGGTGCGCGCGGCACTCGTGCCCGAGGCGTACGAGGGAGCCGACTTCGTCGAGCTGTACGACGAGGTGCTGCCCGAGCTGCCGGAGCTGCGCGCGATCGTTCTCGTCGGCGCGACAGATCGCTGGCTGGACGACCGGGTCTATCGGTACCAGGACCTCGTGTCGAAAGCGAGCCCCACCACGCCCATGGCGCTCGGCCGCGTCGACGCAACCGAGCAGCCGCTCGCCATCCTCTACACCTCGGGCACGATGGGGAAACCGAAGGGTGTGGCGCTGTCGCATCGCAACATCCTGACGACGGCCCGCGCCGCGGCCGACGCGCTCCGCCACTCCGGGGAGGATCGGGCCCTCGGCGCCGTGCCGCTGTTCACGATCTTCGGCGTGCACGTCGTGGCGGTCACGATCGCGGGCGGGGGCACGCTCGTGCTCGAGCAGCGGTTCGACGCGCGCGACGCGCTGGACCTGATTCGCCGCGAGCGGCTCACGGTCGTGCACGGCGTCCCCACCATGTTCGAGCTCCTCATGCGCGATCCCTCGTTTGAGGAGCAGCGGCCGACCACCTGCCGGACGGGCATCGTCGCGGGGAGCCCGGTCTCCCCCGACCTGGCGCACCGCATCCGGGAGTGGTGCGACGTCCAGATCGCCTACGGGCTCACCGAGACGGGGCCCACGGTGACGATCACCCGCTTCGAGGACTCGGCGGAGCGGCGGGAGGAGACGGCCGGTCGGCCCATCGCCGGCGTGGACGTGAGGGTCGTCGACTTGAAGAGCGGCGCCCTGCACGGCCCCGAGGCGGTGGGCGAGCTGGCGGTGAAGGGACCGAACGTCATGCTGGGCTACTACCGGATGCCCGGCGAGACGGCGCGGTCGCTCACCACCGAGGGATACTTCCTGACGGGCGACCTCGCGCTCGTGGACGAGGACGGCTACGTCAGGATCATGGGCCGCCGCAACGAGCTCATCATCCGTGGCGGCTACAAGATCTATCCGCGCGAGCTGGAGGACCTCCTCCGCACGCACCCTGCCGTGAGCGACGCCTGCGTCGTCGGCATCCCCAACGAGACGCTCGGGGAGCTGATCTGCGCCTGCGTCGTGCCCACGGAGGGCTCCATCGTGACGGGCGACGAGCTCAAGGACTTCTGCCGCGACGCCGTCGCCGACTACAAAGTGCCCGACCTGGTGCGCTTCTTCGACACGTTCCCGCTGACCGGAAGCGGAAAGGTGAAGCGACGGGAGCTCGCGCAGGTCGTCGGCCTGGAACTGAGCGCAACCACATGACGCAACCGCCTCAAGCCCACTTGCCACGACCGGTTCACCACGAGCCCCCCGCCCACGCGCCCAACGCGGCGCTGATGATCGACTTCGACAACGTGACGATGGGGATCCGCTCGGACCTCCAATCGGAGCTGCGGCGCCTGCTGCAATCGGACATCATCAAGGGCAAGGTGGCGGTGCAGCGCGCCTACGCCGACTGGCGCCGCTATCCCCAGTACATCGTGCCGCTCGCGGAATCGTCGATCGACATGATCTGGGCGCCGGCGTACGGGTCGAACAAGAAGAACGCGACCGACATCCGCCTGGCGGTCGACGCCCTGGAGCTGGTCTTCACGCGCCCCGAGATCGGCACGTTCATCCTGCTCTCCGGAGACTCGGACTTTTCGTCGCTGGTGCTGAAGCTCAAGGAGTACGGCAAGTACGTGATCGGCGTGGGAATCCGCGAGTCATCGAGCGACCTGCTGATCCAGAACTGCGACGAGTACTACTCCTACAACGAGCTCGCCGGACTCACCAAAGAGAGCGACGTCACGCACGTGCGCCACGATCCCTGGGAGCTGGTGGTCGAGGCGGTGAAACAGATGACGGCGCACAACGACGTGATGCGCTCCGACCGCTTGAAGCAGGTGATGCAGGAGATCGACCCGACGTTCAACGAGAAGGACGTCGGGTTCTCGCGCTTCTCGAAGTTCGTGGTCGAAGCGGCCCACAAGGGCCTGATCCATCTCACCAAGCTCGACAACGGCCAGTACGAGATCTCGCTGGGTCCCGGCGTGCCCGGGGCCGCCGCCCAACCGGGGCGGGCGGCGCGGGCCGAGTCGCGCGAGGAGCAGCCGCGCGAGGCGGCGCGGGGAGGAGGAGGGGGGGGGGGACGGCGCGACGAAGGCAGGGGCCGCCGGGCTGCCGCAGGGGGTGGAGGCGGTGGCTTCTCGTTGGGTGAGGCGTTCGGTCTGCTCAAACAGGCGCTGTCGCGCCTGGGTGGCGGTGACAAGGCCGTGAGCGCCGACGAGCTGCGAGAGACGATGATCGAGCTCAAGGGCGGTGAAGCAGAGCCGCTCGAGGTCGAGCGGTTCCCCAAGCTGCTGCGCCAGGCGCACGACGCCGAGATCATCGACTTGTCGAAGGAGCGCGACGGGGCGTACGAGGTGAAGCTCCGCGAGGAGTCTCCCCCCTCGATGGCCGCTGCCGCACCCGAGCCCGCGGCCGTGAGCGACGCCGACGAGGCGCTGGATCCCCCCATGCCCGAGTCGTCCGCCCCGCCCCCCCTCGTGGGCCGCGCCCCCTCCACCCCGCCGCCCGGCGGCATCCCGTCGCGCAGCGCGCGGTTCCGGCGCGGCTCTCGCGGGCCGCGTGTCGGACCTCCTCCCGGGGTCCAGAAGATCGGCGTCGTGGAGGTCGATCCGAACTTCAAACCACGGATCGAGCTGCTGCCGCCCACGAGGCCGGCGGAGCCGGTGGGGACCGAGAGTGCTCCCGCGACCCCGGTTCCGTACGAGGAGGACCGGACGGACCGAGGCGGGCGGGGTCGGAGAGGTGGTCGGGGGGGTGGGGGTGGGGGTGGGGGTGGGGCGGGGGGGGGGGGGGGGGGGGGGGGGGGGGGGGGGGGGGGGGGGGGGGGGGGGGGGGGGGGGGTGGGGGGGGGAGTCGCACTCGCGAGGAGCGGGGCGAGCACGAGCCGTCCGAGCGCGGGGAGCGCGGTGGGCGGAGTGGCCGCGGTCGCCGTGGTGGCCGCGGGAGGGGTGGGCGAGGGCGGGGTGGGGAGAATCACGGCGAGCGCTTCGAGCTGGAGCAGCGCACGCCGCCGCCACCGCCCGCTCCCGAACCGCCGCAGCCTGAGCCGGACGACGACGGGGGCGGGGGCGAGTCCTTCTGGTCGAAGGTGAAGCGCGGGCTCACCGGCGGTACGTGAGCGGCGCCGCACTGCCTGCGTCGTTCTACGCGCGACCTACTCCTGAGGTCGCGCGTAGGCTATTAGGCCAGATCCTGATCAGCGAGGTCGGCGGGCGGCGCACGGCGGGCCGCATCGTCGAAACGGAGGCGTACGTTGGCCCCGACGACCCGGCGTGTCACGGCTATCGGGCCCGGCGCACGCGTCGCAACGCCAGCCTGTTCGAGGCCCCGGGCACGGCCTACGTGTACTTCACCTATGGCATGCACTGGTGCCTCAACGCCGTCACCGAAGCGGTCGGCTTCCCGGCGGCAGTGCTGATTCGCGCGCTCGAGCCGCTGCATGGGCTGGACACCATGCGCCGGCGGCGAGGCAGGCGGGGCGGGGGGGGCGGGGGGGGCGGGGTACCCGACCGCGAGCTGTGCTCCGGCCCGGCGAAGCTGTGTGAGGCCCTCGGTGTGACGAGCCGGGAGGACGGCATCCCGTTGACCCGCGCACGCGGCCGGCTGCGCATCACGCGCGGCCCGATCCGGCAGCGTTTCGCCATCGTCGTGACACCACGCGTCGGCATCACGCGGGCGGTCGATTGGCCGCTGCGGTTCCTGATCCAGGGCTCGCCATGGGCCTCCCGCTAGGCCTGCTCCTCGTGCTGCGGCTGCTTACTGCCGGTCGCTGACCCCTTCCTTGGCGCCACCCAGGCTGTAGCGGATGCCGCCCTGGAACGTGTGGGTCGTGCCCTGGATCAGGAAGTTCGCGGCCGACGACGTCAGGATGTAGTGGCCGTACAGCGCCAGCCGACCCTGCTTGATGTCGACGCCCCCCATCCACCAGAAGAACGCCTTGCTCGCGGCGTTGTCGGCCTCGTCCTGCAGCTGACCGAGTTCCGACAGGGTGCAGCCCGTGCATTTCTCCACGGTAGGATTCAGGAGCTCGACAATCATGAAGCCGCCACCGCCGTACGGCTCGACCCGCAGCTGGGCGGGAAACGCGAGCACGCCGACCATGATGCGACGCGCGTTGTTGAAGGAGATGTTCCCCAGTTCCACGTTCTGGTTGGGCTCCACAATCGTGGCGTGCCGCGCCGACAGGAAGAACGACTGCTCGAACGCGACGTACAGCGCGGTTTTCTTCCCCGTGATCAACCAGTGGCCGCCGAACGTCGGCTCGAAGGAGTAGCTGTCGAAGTTCGTCCTGAACACGAACAGACCACCCTGCGCGCCCCAGTACCATTTGTGCGCCCAGTCGCTCGTCCGCGTCTCGTAGGTGGGTCCGCCTCGGGGGGCCGCGGGGGCCGCTTCCGGCAGCTTGCCCCCCGCCGCCACGATCGAGTCGCGCTTGGCCTTGGGGATCTCAGGGGGCGCGGGGGCTTTGTAGCCGCCGCCGCCGCCCAGGAAGAACGAGAGGCCGGCGGACCCGGTCACGTGTCCCACCCAGAACCCAGTCGGGCTGCTCGAGCCGGGACGGTAATAGGCGCGCGCCTCGAGCCGCAGCGCGATGTGGTTGCCGAAGAAGATCCGGTCGCCGATCCCCCCCTGGAACGCGTTCAAGTCCGAGGTCATCGGTCCCGTCGGCCCGAGGTGCAGCCGGGCGTAGCCGCCCAGGAGGTACAGCACGTTGCCCCCGGTCCCCGAGTTGATGATGAGGCTGGCGCTCCCAAGCACGGCCGTCGTCGTGTCCCCGGTCGCCTTGTAGGTCGGCGTGGCGACGTTGGCGTCGACCTCGAGCCCGACGTAGTCGCTCAGGAAGTACCCGATCCGACCGCCGAACCCGAGGCTCTTCCACGAGTCGAACGTGTTATTGAGCCCGAACGCGCGGTCGTACCGGGTCCAGCTCGTGAACCCGCCGAACTCGAGCTGGTGGGCGTGCTGGGCGGTCAGGGTCGCGGCCCCACCAGCCAGCAAGACCCCGATGACCGTGACTACCCGCATGGGACGACTCCTGGGTAAAAAAGCGACCCCCAAAATAGGGGTTTCCGCCGGAAAACGCGATACCCCTTCGCTTTAAGCCTCTGAACCTTGAAAGTACTTGAAGGATGTCCCGAACAAACGCCGAAGCTGGAGGGCTAAATCAGTCCCAGCTGGGCACCTACCCGTCGGAAGGCACTCAAGGCGAAGTCCAAGTCGTCCCGGGAGTGGCCGGCCGAGAGTTGGCAGCGCACCCGGGCCTGCCCCTGCGGGACCACCGGGTAGCCGAATCCGGTGACGAACACCCCCTCCTCGAGGAGCAGCTCGCTCATGCGGATCGCCTGCGCCGTTTCGCCCAGGATCACCGGGACGATCGGGGTAGTGCCCGGAACCGGCTTGAAGCCGAGGGCCGTGAGCCGCTCCCGGAAATAGCGGGTGTTGTCATGCAGCCGGGTGACGCGCTCGGGGTGCGCCTCCAGGTAGCGCACGGCGGCAAGGGCACTGCCTGCGACGGTGGGGGGGAGGGCGTTGCTGAAGAGCTGGGGGCGGGACCGCTGGGTGAGGTAGTCGGTGAGGACCGCGGGCCCGGCGGTGAACCCCCCGGCCGCGCCGCCCAGCGCCTTGCCCAGGGTCGAGGTAATGATGTCCACCTCCCCCAGCATGCCGTAGTGCTCCGCGCTGCCGCGCCCGGTCTTGCCGAGCGCGCCGGTCGCGTGCGAGTCGTCCACGGCGACCACCGCGTCGTACTTCCGCGCCAGGGTCACGATGTCCGGCAGCCTGGCGATGTCGCCCTCCATCGAGAACACGCCGTCGGTGAACACCAGCCGGAGGCGCGCGTCGCGCGCCGCCTTGAGCTTCTCCTCGAGGTCCGTCATGTCCGAGTGTCGGTACACGGCGGTCTGGCAACGGGTGATCGTCTTCGCGAGCCGGATCGAGTCGATGATCGAGGCATGGTTCAGCTGGTCGGAGATCACGACGTCGCGCTCGCCCAGCAGGGTCGGGCAGAGGCCCTCGTTCGCGTTCCAGCAGCTCACATAGCTCAGCGCGGCCTCGCAGCCGACCAGGCGGGCCAACGCCGACTCGAGCTCGCGGTGGATGGTGAAGGTACCGCAGATGAACCGGACGGAGCCGGTGCCGGCCCCGAACTCCTCCAGCGCGCGCTTGCCCGCGGCGACGACCTCGGGCTGGTTGCAGAGCCCCAGATAGTTGTTGGACGAGAGAATCACCACCTCGCCGCGTCCTTGCATGTTGGTTCTGGCGGCTTGCGGCGCCTCCAGGTAGTTGAGGCGCTTGTAGACCCCCTCCTGCTTGAACTGCTCGAGTTCGGCCTGCAACCGGGCGGCGAAGCTCATGCGATCTCCAGGATGATCTTGCCCGCGTCGCCTGCGCGGATGGCGGCGAGGGCCTCGTCGATCTGGGCGAGCCGAAACTGGTGCGTGATCACCGGTCGGGGGTCGAGCAGGCCGGCCGTGAGATAGCGGCGCATCTGGTGCCACGTCTCGTACATCTTGCGGCCGGTCACGCCGTACACGGTGATCCCCTTGAAGATGATCTCCCGGGCGAAGTCGATCGGAATCTCGCCCTTGGGAATGCCGAGCAGCTGAACGCGCCCCCCCAGCCGCACCGCGGCCAGCGCTTGGTGCAGCGCCGACGGCACGCCGGACATCTCGCACACGACGTCCGCGCCCTCGCCCCCGGTGGCCGCGAGGACGCTCTGCACCACGTCGTCCCGCCCGGCGTCAATGGTGACGTGGGCGCCCATCCGCTGCGCGAGGGCCAGGCGCCTGGCGTTCACGTCGGAGGCGATCACCTTCGCCGCCCCCGCCGCGCGCGCGACTCCGACCGCGAAGCATCCGATCGGCCCGCACCCGACGACGAAAACGGTGCTGCCGGGAACCTCCGCGGTCAGCACCGCATGGAACGCGTTGCCCATCGGGTCCATGACGGCGCCGAGCGTGGTCGGGATGCCGTCGAGCGGCAGCACGTTGGTGGCGGGCATGGCGATATACTCGGCGAACGCCCCGTCGCGGTCCACGCCGATGATGCGCGTGTTCTTGCAGATGTGGCTGTTGCCGGTGCGACACTGCAGGCAGTGCCCGCACACGATGTGCCCTTCGGCGGTCACGAGCTGACCGGTCTTCAGCTCGGCGACGCCGTCGCCCACGCCCACGATCTCGCCGGCGAACTCGTGGCCCACGACCACCGGCGGATGGAGCCGTCCCTGGGCCCACGCATCCCAGTCTGCGATGTGCAGGTCGGTGCCGCACACCCCGGCGTGGCGAACGGCGATGAGCACCTCGCCCGGGCCCGCGGACGGCTTCGGGACCGTCGCGACCTTCAGGCCGGGAGCGCGGGTCGCTTTGAGAATCGCTTGCATTCGGACTAGGGAAGAGGGAAGGGGGAAGGGGGAAGCGTCAGAAGATCGAGCGCGTGAAGCCCCCGTCCACCTGCAGCACGGCGCCCGTAATATAACTGGCCCGGTCCGAGGCGAGGAACGCGACGGCCGCCGCCAGCTCGTCGGTGCGGCCCATCCGGCCGAGCGGGATTCCCGCCACCATGTCGCGCATCACGTCCTGCGACGAGCGATGCTCCCGCTTGGCGCGCGTCTCGGTCAACTCGCCGATCCGCTCGGTCGCGATGAACCCCGGACACACGACGTTCACCGTGATGCCCTCGGCGGCGACTTCGTCGGCGAGGGCCTTGGCGAAGCCGAGGAGCCCCGCGCGCGCGGTGGTGGAGAGGATGAGCCCCGGGAGCGGCTGTTTCGCAGCCACCGAGGCGAGGCAGATGATGCGCCCCCACTGGAGCTTGCGCATGATCGGCACGGAGGCCCGGGCTAGATGGATGGCGGAGAGGAGGTTCAGCTCGACCGCCCGGTGAAACGCCTCGGCCGTCTGATGGCTGAACGGCGCGGCGGGCGGCCCGCTGGCGTTGCAGAACAGCACGTCGAGCCGACCCATCTCGTGGTGCACGCGTTCGACGAGCGCTTCGGCCTGCGCCTCCACCCCGACGTCCGCCACGAACGGGAGGACCGTCTGGCGCGTCTCGGACGCGAGCTGCTGCGCCACGTGCTCCACGGCGTCGTCGTGGCGCCCGTTCACGGCGACGCGCGCGCCTTCCTGCGCGAGCGCCTTCGCGACGGCGCGGCCCAGGCCCTTGGTGCTGCCGCACACCAGGGCGACGCGACCCGCCAAGCCCAGGTCCATGGGAGCGGGAATCTACGGTGGGACGGGAAGTTCGGTCAGTCCGCCAGGACGGGAATCGCGGCGGGCGCGATCCGCACGGCGCAGCACTTCAGCTCGGCCATCTTCGCGTAGGGGTCGAGCACCGGGTTGGTGAGCAGGTTCGCCGCCGCCTCGCGGAAGTGGAACGGCACGAACACCTGGCCGCGTGCGACGCGCTCGGAGACGCGGCACGAGCTCACCATGGAGTTGCGGCGCGACGTGAGGCGCACCGGGTCGCCGTCGGCCACGCCGAGCGCGCGGGCGTCGTCGGGGTGGATCTCGACGACCGGCGTGGGCTCGCGCTGGTCGAGTCCCGACGCCCGCCGCGTCATCGTGCCGGTATGCCAGTGGTACAGCTGCCGGCCGGTGTTCATCACGAAGGGGTACTGCTCGTCCGGCAGCTCGACGGGCGGGGCGTACTCGACGGGGACGAACGTCGCCCGGCCGTCCGCCGTCGGGAAGTGATCGTCGAACAGGAACGAGGTGCCGGGCGAGTCGGCGGTCGGGACCGGGTACTGGAGGCCCGCGCCCTCGAGCCGCTCGTAGGTCGCGCCGCTCCAGGACGGGGTGACCTTGACGATCTCCCGCATGACGTCTTCCGCCGCCTCGAAGGGCGTGGCGAGCCCCAGCCGGCGCGACAGCTCGACCAGGACCGCGAGGTCGCCCCGCGCGTCGCCGGGCGGCCGGACGGCCTGGCGGGCCAGCTGGATGCGGCGCTCCGTGTTGACGAACGTGCCCGTCTTTTCGGCGAAGCTGGATCCGGGGAGCACGACGTCGGCGTAGCGCGCGGTCTCCGTGAGGAACAGGTCGTGCACCGCGAGGAACTCGAGCTCCCGGAACCAATGCTCGGCGTGCGCGATGTCCGGGTCGGAGATGATGGGGTTCTCGCCCATGATGTACATGCCCCGCACCCCGCTCTCTTCCTTCACGATCTCGGTCACCATGAGCCCCTGCTTCAACGAGAGCGACTCGGGTGCCACCCCCCAGGCGCGCGCGTACTCGGCGCGGATCGTGGGATCCTTGACCGAGCGGTAGTCGGTGTAGACGAACGGGATGGCGCCGACATCGGACGCGCCCTGCACGTTGTTCTGCCCGCGGACCGGCATCATCGCGGCGCCCCACCGGCCGATCATGCCGCACGCCAGCATGAGGTTGAGGAGCGACGTCACGAGGTCCGTGCCGTTGGCATGCTGCGTCAGACCCATCGCCCACAGCGTGCTCGTCTTCGGCCCCCGGGCGTAGATCTCCGCCGCGCGTCGGATCTTGTCCGCTGGAACGCCGGTGATCTTGGCCGCGACGTCCGGCGTCATGGCCCGCACCGACTCCCGCACGGTGGCGAAGTCGTGGGTGCGGCGCGCAATGAAGTCCTTGTCCTCGAGGCCCCGGGCCAGGATGTGGTTCAGCATCGCGTTGAACAGCGCCACGTCCGTGCCGGGCAGCATCTGGAGGTGGATGTCCGCGCGCCCGGCCAGCTCGGTGCGGCGCGGGTCGGCTACGACGAGCTTGACGCCGCGCTCGTGCGCGCGCTTGATCGCCGCGCCGAAGACGGGGTGCGACTCGGTGGTGTTCGCGCCCGCGATGAAGATGACGTCCGCCGCGTGCTCCACCTCGCGCATCGAGCCCGACGCCGCCGATGTGTTCAGCGCCCGCTGCATCGCCGCCACCGAGGTCGAGTGGCAGAGGCGCGTGCAGTGGTCGATGTTGTTCGTGCCCAGCGCCGCCCGGAACATCCGCATCAGCACGTAGTTCTCCTCGTTGGAGCACTTGGCCGAGGAGAAGCAGGCGAGGGCGTCGCCGCCATGTTGCCCCTTGATGCGCGACAGCTCCTGGCTGACGAGCTCCAGCGCCTCCTCCCAGGTCGCCTCGCGGAACGGCTCGTACCACGACGGCGGGGTGGCGACGCGGTCCCGGATGTCCATGTCCAGCCGCTCGAGCAGCGGCAGCTCGCGCAGCGACTTGCCGACGGAGCGTGGCGGGCCGGCCGGCTTGGCGCTTTGGCCCTCGCGCTCGATCGTCTGCCACGGGCCGCCCCGGCGCTCCTCGCCGGTGGATCCGCGCCACACCCAGCGGCCGGCCGCCTTCACCCAACCTTTGCGGATGAGGGGCCGCGTGAGGCGGTCGCGATGCTGCGGGAAGTCGTAGCCGAAGCGGCCTTTGACGCACGTCGAGCCCTGGTTGGGGGTGTCGAGCTCGATGTCGGGGGACGTCACGCGGATCACTTTCTCGTCCGCGACGTGCAGGTCGACCTGGCAGCCGACGCCGCAGTACGGGCACACCGACCGGACGACGCGCTCCGGATGCCGCACTTGCTCGGGCGCGAAGCGCTCCCGCGGCATCACCTCGAAGATCGCCCCCGTGGGGCATACCCGGACGCACTCCCCGCACCAGGTGCACCCCGCCTTGTCGGGATCGCCGTCCGCCCCGACGATGATCTCGACGTGCTCGCCGCGCTGGGCCACGTCGAGCACCCCCACCACCTGGATGTCCTCGCACGCCCGCACGCAGCGCGTGCACAGGATGCAGGTGCTCATGTCGTGGCGGATCATCGGGTCGCCCGGCCGCTCGTCCCCGTGGCGCAGCGGCAGGTCGCGCTGGGCGAGCGGGGTGGGCACGACCCCGTAGCGCACGACGTACTGCTCGAACTCGTTGCGGGGCTGGGCGCGCCCACCGTTGATCAGGTGATCGCCCGGGTAGCGCTCCAGCAGCAGGCGCAACACGCCTTTGCGGTTCTCCACCGCGGCGTGCGACTCGGTCTGCACGACCATCCCGTCCGCAACCTTGGTCGCGCAGGCCGGCAGCAGCTTGCCCTGACCCTCGACCGACACGAGGCAGATGCGGCAGTTCCCCACGATCGGCAGCTTGGCATACCAGCACAGGGTGGGGATGTCCGCGATCCCCGCGGCGCGGGCAGCATCGAGGATCGTCTGCTCGGGATCGGCGGAGACGGGACGGCCGTTGATGGTGAGGGTCGCCATGCTCCGTGAAGATTAGGCGGCAACAGGGAGCGCGGCAACCGGCGGGCGGCTAACTGCTTAGCGCGTCAGTCTATGTGCTCGGGGAGATGGCGGTGCGTGTGGTCGCCCACCTCTGCTTCGTCCGTGAACCAGCAGTACGCCCAGATCTTCGCGGGGCGCAGGATGGGCCGGCCGGTGCGGAGGATGATGCCGATGGGCTCGTCGTCGTCGAGGACTAGGGGCAGACTGGTCATCGCAAGGCTCCCTCGTGGTCCGTCATCCGTTGTCCGTCATCCGTGGACGGCCAAGCAAGCCCTCTGCCACCGGGGCTGTCAGCTCACGCCTTGACGGACAACGGATTACGGACGACGAGGGGAAGGCTAGGGCGGTGGAGTGGTCAGTCCGACACGTTCAGCGCCGTGTCCGCCTGACGCTCGGGCTTGAGCGCGGTGAAGCCCGCGCCTGTCTTGGCGCGGCGGCGGCGCGTGATCTGCCAGCCGTTGTACAGGGTCTGCAGCGCCTCGGGGGCGAGCGGGATGACATGGGCGGCGGGCGGGGGCGGGCTGGGCAGGACGATGTGGACGCCGCCGCTCCGCGTGCGCGTCTGCAGCTCGGCGATCAGCGCGGTGCGGTCGCGCGCCCGGGCGGTAGCGAGCGCCGCGGGATCGATCACCACGACGCTCGGCGCCACGTCCGGGAACCAGCTGCCGAAGTGAATGACGAGCGCCTGAAACCGGCCGGCCAGCTGCTCGCTCACGGCGCGGCTCTCAGCGGCCTCGATCGCGCTCAGGTCCTGGTCGAGGACGAAGACTTCGGCGTCGTGGGCGGCGATGAAGAGGGCGCTGGGGAGCGCTGCGGCGCCGACCACGACCGCCAGGTCGCCGGGCTCGAGGCGCCGGGCGTAGCCGACGAGCGGGCCGTCCGCCTCGAGGCCCCAGTGGGTCGGCTCGCGCTGCGCCGCGCGCAGCGCGCGGTGCTTCACCCGCCAGCGCGGGAAGGCGGGCAGCCGTAGGCGCCGCGCGATGATGCGGTCTACGTGCTCGAGCAGCAGCACCTCCGTAAGCAGGTACTGCCCTGCGGCGTTCTCCTCGAGCTCGCGCACCGCCTCGTCGCCGATCTCGAGCAGCTCCTCACGCGCCAGGGCGTTCTTGTACTCCTCGATGCGCTGGAGCAGGAACTCGTGGTACTCCTGCTTGAGCGAGCGGGGCGGCCGGTGGACCGCGGGGGAGGGCTGCTCCTGGGAGAGGCTCAGCACGGCTCGATGTGCACGGTCACCTCGTGCAGCTGCAGATCGCGCTTCAGCCGGTCCTCCACTTCATCGGCGATCGCGTGGGCCGATTCCACGTCGGCGTGGCGGTCCACGGCGATCGTGACCTCGGCGTAGCGCAGGTCGGAGGGCCCGCGCGAGCGAATCGCGTAGGCGCTCTTCACCCCGCGGACCGCTTGCGCGGTCTCCTGGATGTGCCGCGTGGGGATGGCGCGCTGATCCACGAGCACGGGAATCGTGCGGACCAGGATTCGGTAGGCGACGAGCACGATGATGCAGGCCACGACGATGGCGATCGCGGGGTCGATCCACCACAGGCCCTGGCGGGCGAACAGCAGGCCCGCGAGCACGCCGACGGTGATGAAGACGTCCGCCCGGGTGTGCGCCGCGTCGGCGACGAGCAGCTCGCTCCCGAGCTCGGCGCCGCGGCGGTGCTCGTACCAAGCGATCACCACGTTGACGCCGAGCGTGAGCACCAGCACGGCGAGCTGCATGTCGCTTACGCTGACGCGCCGGGTCCCGCTCGCGAGGTCGTTGACGGCCCCACGCACCAGCTCGAAGCAGGTGACCGACAGGAAGCCGACGATGGCGAGGGCGCCGAGCGTTTCGAACTTGCCGTGGCCGTAGGGGTGGTCCTCGTCGGGCGCCTTGGCGGCCACGCGCACCACGATCAGGGCGAGGACGTTGTTGAGCGCGTCGACCGAGGAGTCGAGGGCGCTGCCGAACACCGCCAGGGACTTGGACGCGATGGCGACGGCGAGCTTGGCTCCCACGACCACCAGGTTGGCGGCGAGGAGGCCGAATAGCACGCGGCGGACTAGGGCGGACGCCGGCATGGGCAGGACTGCAAGGTTGTAAGGGACCGTGGTTTAGTCAACGGCCCGGAGCAGCGCGCCCTTCAGGTAGCCGGTCTCCGGCACGTTGACGAGCTCGGGGTGATCCTGGGCGGCGCCCGTCTGGGCGAGGAGCTGGAGGCGGCGCCCGGCGTCGCGCGCCGCGTCCGCGAGCATGTCCGCGAAGACGGCCCGGTTCACGTGGTAGGAGCAGGAGCAGGTGAAGAGCACGCCGCCGGAGGTGAGCAGCCGCATCGCGCGGAGGTTGATCTCCTTGTAGCCCGCGAGCGCGCGGGGGACGCTCTGCTTGGTCTTCGCGAACGCGGGTGGGTCGAGCACGATCGTGTCGAACCGCTCGTCCCGGCGCTCGAGCTCGCGCAGCAGGTCGAAGGCGTTGGCCTCGCGCCACGCGATGTTCGCGAGTTCGTTGAGCGCAGCGTTCTCGCGTCCCCGCGTCAAGGCGTCGGCGCTCGAGTCCACGGCGATCACCTCGCGCGCGCGGCGCGCCAGGTGCAGCGCGAAGGACCCGTGGTAGGTGAAGAGGTCGAGCGCGCGGCCGGCGCCGCTCTGCTCGGCCACGAGCACGCGGTTCTCGCGCTGGTCGAGGAACGCGCCCGTCTTCTGGCCGGTGTGGGGCGCGGCGAGGTAGCGGATCCCGTGCTCCTCGACGGCGAGCGTGTCGGGCACACTGCCGAACGCCGAGACCACTTCGAGCGGCAGCGCTTCATGGCGCCGGATCGGCGCGTCGTTGCGGAGCAGGATGCCTTGGGGCGCGAGCGCCGCGCGGATTCCCGAGACGACGTCGTCCCGGGCCTGCTCGAGCCCGGCGGAGAGCAGCTGGGCGACGACGTACGGTCCGTAGCGGTCCACGACCAGCGACGGCAGCCCATCGCCTTCGGCGTGGACCACGCGGTACGCCGTAGCGGGAATGCCGGTCCGCCGGGCCAGCGCCGCGGCGATCCGCTCGCTCCACCAGCCGGCGTCGATCGGCTCGCGCCCGCGCGTCAGCAACCGCAGCCGGATCTCCGACTTGGGAGAATACAGCGCCTGGCCGAGGTGCCGGCCACGGCGGTCGGTGACCGCGACGATGCCTGGTGCATCCCGCGGCTCGTCGTACAGGTCGGTCCGATAGATCCAGGGGTGACCCCCCTGCCAGCGGGCGGCCCCCTTCGCGGAGACGACGACGCTGCGCGAGGCAGTGGCCGTCGTCACGGCCCGCGCCGGTCCGGCCGCAGCTTGGCCGCGTCGCGCAGGTACATATGTTTCAGCTCGCGCTGCGGTTTGGCTGTGTAGAAGTGCAGCAGCACGCGGATGCAGCGCGGCAGGCCATCGGGCACGGCGACCTCGGCGGTGCCGAGTAGCGGCACGTCGCGCCAGCCCAGCAGGCGCGCGGCCCGCGCCGGGTACTCGGCGGTGAGATCGGGCGAGGACGTGAAGATCGCGCTCTCCACCTCGTCAGGCTGGAATCCGTTCGCCTCCTGGAGCGCGCGCAACAGCTCCGCCGTGGCTTCGAGGATCGCTTCCCGGGTGTTGGCCGCCGCGGTGGTCGCGCCGCGCAGCCCGCGCAGGATTTTGCTCATGGCTCTCGCCGATCAGTTGCGCTTGATGGTGATCACGGACGCCGCGCTTCTCAAGGGGCGGTCCGTCGTGGACGCCTGCCGCCGGGCGGTCGCGGGGGGGGCGGGGGCGACCATGGTGCAGGTCAGGATGAAGGACGCGCCGCCGCGCGACACCCTCGCGCTCGCCCGGGCGCTGGTCGGCGCGCTGAGTGTCCCCGTGATCGTCAACGATCGAGTGGATGTCGCGCTCGCCGCCGGGGCGGCTGGTGCCCACCTCGGTCAGGACGACCCGCCGCTCGATCGGCTGCGGCCCCATTTGCCCCACGGCTTCGTCCTGGGCATCTCGGTGGGGTCGCCCGCCGAAGCCGCACGGGTGGGCGCCTGGCCCGCGGACTACTGGAGCGTGGGTCCCTGCTTCGCTACCGGCAACAAGGCGGACGCCGGGACCCCGCTCGGACCCGAGGGGTTCGCGGCGCTGGCACGGCTCGCGCCGGCCGGGCTCCCCGTGATCGCGATCGGAGGGATCACCCCGGCCAACGTCGGCGCACTCGCGAAAGCCGGAGCGGCGGGCGTCGCCGTCATCGGGGCCGTGTGGGGCGGGGAGGCTAACGACCCTGCCGCCGCGACGCGCGCGCTGCGCGCTGCATTTGCTTGACGCGCTGGATCGCCGCCTCGTGCTCGGCGTAGGTCGCCGAGAAGATGTGCTTCCCGTCGGGCTGCGCCACGAAGTAGAGGAACGGCACGTCGGCCGGGTAGAGCGCCGCGACGACACTGGCGCGTCCCGGCTGGCCAATCGGTCCGGGCGGCAGCCCGGCGTGGAGGTAGGTGTTGTAGGCCGACCGGACCGCCAGGTTCTTCTCCCACACCCGCTTCAGCCGCCGCCCGTAGGCGTAGCTGACCGTGGGGTCCGCCTCGAGCCGCATCCGGCGCTGCAGCCGGTTCTGGTACACCGCGGAGATGAACGGCCGGTCGGGACCGTAACGCGCCTCGGCCTCGATGATCGACGCCAGCGTCACCAGCTCGTGCCGCGACAAGTGCAGCGAATCGAGCCGCGCCTGCCACTCCGGCGTCCACTGCCCGATGAACTGGTGCGTCATCACCTGCACGAGCTCGCGCGCCCCCATGCGCAGCGGCAGCAGGTACGTCGTAGGGAACAGGTAGCCTTCGGCGCTCGTCGTCCCGGCGGGGAGACCGAGCCCGGCGAGCAGCGCGGCGTCCTGGGCGGCGGCGACGAATGAATCGTGTGGGATCCCGAGCTCCTGCTGCGCCAGCTCGGCCACCTCGGTGAGGCGCAGCCCCTCGCGCACGATGAAGCGCTGCTCGACCCCGCGACCGCGCTCCAGCGCCGCCACCACGTCCGCCCACGACTCGTCCTGGCGCAGCAGATACACGCCGCTCTTGAGGGAGCCGCCGAGCCCGCGCAGCTTGGCGTACAGCCGGAACGGGCCGGGATGACCGATCACGCCGCTCGCGGCGAGGGAGTCGACGGCGGCGTCGAGTGGAGCGCCCGAGGGGATGGTGACGGTGACGTGGGGGCCGTCGGGGGAACCGCAGGCGGCGAGGCTGAAGAGCAGGCAATTGCGGATTGCGGATTTCGGATTGCGGATTCGAAAGGCGTGCGTCCAATCCGCAATCCGCAATCGCCAATCCGCAATCGCTCTCACGTAACTCCCCCCCGCCTCGCGTCGAGATAGTGCTGCAGCACCAGCGCCGCCGCGAGCGCGTCGACGTCGTCCTTCCGCCCCCGCGTCTCCCCGCCCATCTCCCGCACCGCCGCCAGCACGCGCGCCGTGGTGAACCGCTCGTCCCACAGCGCCACCGGCAGCCCCGTCTGCCGGCCGATGGCGGCGGCGAGCTGGCGGGCCGATCGCGCGGGTGCGCCTTCGTCGCCCCGCTCGTCGAGCGGCAGGCCCACGACTACGCCCGTCACCGCATGGGTCTCGAGCAGGGCGACCAGTTGGCGCATGGGGAAGCGCTTGCCGGCCCGGCGGGTGAGCGTGGTGAGCGGTTGCGCGAGGACCTGCGATTCGTCGCACAGAGCGAGCCCGATGCGGCGCTCGCCCCAGTCGACGCCCAGCAGCCGGCCCGTCACCCTTGCGACATCGTCCCGAAGAACTCCACGTTGTTCTTCGTGCGCTTGAGTCGCTCGAGCAGGAACTCGATCGCCTCGACGGGGGGCATGTCGGCGAGGAAGTTGCGGAGCAGGTAGACCTTGTTGAGCTCTTCCTTCGTGAGAAGCAGCTCTTCCTTGCGGGTGCTGGTGCGCTGCACGTCGATCGCCGGGAAGGTGCGCCGCTCGGCGATCCGGCGGTCGAGGATGACCTCCGAGTTGCCCGTGCCCTTGAACTCCTCGAAGATCACCTCGTCCATGCGCGATCCGGTGTCGATCAGCGCGGTCGCCATAATGGTGAGCGAGCCGCCCGCCTCGATGTTGCGGGCCGCGCCGAAGAACCGCTTCGGCTTCTGGAGCGCGTTCGCGTCCACGCCGCCCGACAGGATCTTACCGGAGTGCGGCACGACCACGTTGTGGGCCCGGCCCAGGCGGGTGATCGAGTCGAGCAGGATCACGACGTCCTTGCCGTGCTCCACCAGCCGCTTCGCCTTCTCGATCACCATGTCGGCGACCTGGACGTGACGGTCCGCCGGCTCGTCGAACGTGGAGGAGATCACCTCGACGTTCGGCCCCTTCACGTTCTCCTCCATGTCCGTCACTTCCTCGGGCCGCTCGTCGATCAGCAGCACGATGAGGTAGATCTCGGGATGGTTCTCGATGATGGAGTTGGCGAGCTTCTGGAGGAGGATCGTCTTGCCCGCCTTGGGCGGCGACACGATCAGGCCCCGCTGACCCTTCCCGATGGGGCTGAGGATGTCGATGACCCGCATCGAGAGGTCGCCGTCCTTGCGCTCGAGGCGGATGCGCTCCTCGGGGTAGCGCGGCCGCAGGTTGTCGAACGCGACGCGGTGCTTCGCCTTCTCGGGCTCCTCGCCGTTGACGGTTTCGACCTTGAGGAGCGCCAGGTAACGTTCGCCTTCCTTGGGCGGTCGCACCTGCCCCATGATCGTGTCGCCGGTGCGGAGGTCGAACCGCTTGATCTGGCTGGGCGACACGTAGATGTCGTCGGGGCCGTACAGGTAATTCCAATCGGGGCTGCGCAGGAAGCCGTAGCCCTCGGGGAGGATTTCCAGCACGCCCTCGCCGCGCAGTACGGTGTCGGAGTCGAGAAGCGACTGCTCGATGCGGAAGATGAGATCCTGCTTGCGGAGCCCTGAGTAGTTGGTGATGTTCAGGGTTTCGGCCATCGCGTGCAGTTCCGCGACGGATTTCCGCTTCAATTCAGCGATATCCACGTGTGCCTTTGCTCCGTTGCTCTACGGCGGGCGAGACCCCAAGGTAGGGGAGTGAGCGCGTTGAAAATGGAATCTTGGGAATTCGATTCGAAGGAGTGCGAGTGAGCTATAGTAGGGCGCCCCGAACCCCGAGTCAAGAGCGCCGATGGATCTGAGCGAGTTCCTCCTGGCTTGGCGGACGACCCCCCTGCCGGACCGGGAAGTCATTGATGCGCTTGTACATCCGGGGCACGCCGGCCCCTCGACGGCGCTCGCGGCTGCGCTGGCGCACTGGCCGGGGAGCTACTACTGGTCGGACGAGCCGGACGGGCGCCACCTGGTGCTCACCCGGCGGCTGACGCGGCGGCGCGAGCGCTGGGGGCTGCACGTGGCGTTGTTCCTCGCCACGCTCTTCACGACGACGTTCGTGGGCGCGGTGTTCGACGGCAGGATCCCCTTCGATCCGAACCCGTTTGCGCTGATCACCGGCACCTACGCGTTCCCGCGCCACTTCCTGCAAGCCTGGGCGACGGGGTTGCGATTCTCGGTCCCGTTGCTGGCGATCTTGTTGTGCCACGAGCTCGGGCACTATCTCGCGGCGGGGCGATATCACCTCGACGTGTCCCCACCCTATTTCATCCCGGTCCCGTTCGTGCCGTGGTCGATCGGTACGATGGGAGCGTTCATCCGGCTGCGCACGCTGGTGTCGGACCGCCGCCAGCTGCTCGACGTCGGGATCGCGGGGCCGATCGCCGGACTCGTCGTGGCCATCCCGGTGCTGTGGCTGGGACTGCGACTCAGTCACGCCCTCCCGGGCCACGGACCGGACGCGGGAATGCTCGTCGCCATGGGGACGGACACGGTCGCCGTAGGTGACTCGCTCCTCACGCTGATGTTGCGCCATCTCGTCCACGGCTCGGCGCCCGCGATCTTGCTCGACCCGATGGCGTTCGCCGGCTGGCTGGGGATCGTCGTGACCATGTACAATCTCCTGCCGATCTCGCAGCTCGACGGCGGGCACGTCCTCTACGCGGCGTTGCCGCGGTGGCACCAGCGGATCGCTCTTGCGTTCTGGACGCTGATCCTGTTGTTAGGCTGGTACTGGCGCGGGTGGCTGCTGTGGGGGCTGCTGGTGCTGCTCCTGTCGCGCGGCCGGCTCGGTCACCCTCCCGTGCTCGACGCGCACCGCCCGCTCCCGCCGTCGCGCCGCGGACTCGCGTGGGCGGGACTAATCCTCTTCCTCGTCACGTTCGCGCCGGTGCCGTTCAAAATCTGAAGGGAGCAGGGAGCCGGGAGCAGGGAGCAGGATGCTGCGGTGCAGCGGAAGGTACTGCTCCCTGCTCCCGGCTCCCTGAACGTATTGCGTAAGTCCGCCGTTCGTATATCTTTGCACAAACCAGCCCTAGGGCGCCGCATGCCCGCACAACCGGCACGCTACAACCCAGCCGATTCGAGCGAAGCGGTCGTTCACGACCTTCCCCCCATCCGATTCGACGGACAACTCATCGCCATCCGCCTCCAGGTGCGCCGCACCGAGGACGGCATCTGGCGGGGCCGGGTCCTGTTCGGGGCTCCCGATACCGAGGCCGAACGGTCCACGGCGGAAATCTTCTGCGCCACGTCGGAGCAGGACCTGTGGCAGTCGGTGCGCGACCTGCGGGACCACCACCTGCGCGACTTGTACCGCTCGCTGCTCTGATGGCCGAGGCGCGCGACCGGCTGCATACGCTTCGGCACGACCTGTCCAACCCGCTGGCCGCGATCCTCGCGGAGACCCAGTTGCTGCTGCTCAACGCCGAGCAGCTCGACGCGGAGACGGTGGGGAGTCTGAAGCAGATCGAGGCGCTGGCGCGCAAGATGCGCCAGATTTTGCAACACGTGGACGCGTGAGTCGGCGGCACCGGCCGCGCTTCTCCCCCGCGCGGTGGTGGCATGCCCGCCGGCTGGTGTGGACCAGCCCGCGCTGGCTACGCTGGCCCGCGCGCCGGAATCGGTGGCGATGACGTATCAGCTTCGTCCGCTGTCAGTCGGGGAAATCCTCGACGGGTCGCTCGCGCTGCTGCGGCGCCACTTCGCCCTCATCCTGGGGATCGCGGTCGTGTGCGAGGGCCTCCCCACGGCCATGGACGTCTACATGGACCTGGCGGGCGGCACCTTGCGACACCCGGGGCTGAACCTCCTCGACCGCGTGCTGACCGCGATCGGCAGCATGCTCGTCACCGGGGCGACCGTGCGCATCGTCTCGGAGGCCTACCTCGGCAGGACGCCCCGGCTCGGCGACGCGCTGCGCTTCGCCGGCGGCAGGCTCGGCGCCATCTTCGGGGCGAACCTCCTGGGGGGTCTCCTGACCTTCCTGGCGTTAATCGCCCTCGTCATCCCCGGGGTCGTCGTGGCCTGCGGCTATTCCGTTGCGGCCGAAGTGGCAGCGCTCGAGTCGGGCTCGGCGGGGGACGCGCTGCGCCGCTCGTGGGATCTGACCAAGGGATTCAAGTTGAAGGCGCTGGTCCTGTGGGTGGTCTCGGTGTCCCTGATCCTGTTGGTCTTCCTGGGCGCCGGGGCGCTCGGCGGGTTCGTCGCGGCGCTCGCGGGGGGGCTCGACGCCCTCGTGACGCTGCTCGCCGCGTTCGTGTCGCTGCTCATCTATCCGCTGATCTCGTGCGTGTTCACTCTCTTCTACTACGATCTTCGGGTCCGCAAGGAAGGCTTCGACCTCGAAGTGCTCAGCCGGCAGCTGGGGCTCCGGGCCTAGCGGTGGCGCGCAGATACCCCAAGCCGCTCGCGCCGTAGATCGCGAGCAGCACGACCGACAACGCGCTGGTGAGGTACTTCAATCCCGCCGGCGCATCGCTCGCCGAGAGCAGCCCTTCGATCGTGCCCGCGATGGCCAGCAGCGTCACGACCGCGCCGACCATGCGCGCGGCGATCCGGCCTTCGACGACGAGCGCGTCCCGGCGCGTGCGGTCTCCGGGCACGAGCAACGCGCCCGCCACCCGGAACCCGGCGCCGCCCGCGATGAAGATCGCCGTCAGCTCGAGCACGCCATGCCCCGCCACGAACGTCGCGAGATAGCCGCCGGCGTGATAGTTGACGAACAGGCCGAACCCCATCCCGAGGCTCAGGCCGTTGGTGACGAGCACCAGCACCGTCGGCAGCCCGGCGAGGATTCCGCCCACGAACGCCCAGAACGCGATGCTGATGTTGTTGCTGATGATCGCGGACGCGATCACCGGTAGGTCTTCCTCGCGCGACTGGGCGTACCCCAGCCCCTTCGCCTGGCGCTCCGCCGCCTGCTCGGCGCGGCTGACCATCACCGGCGGCAGCAACTCCTCCGCCTGCTCCGGGTGCGCGCGGATGATCGCGTACCCGATCGCCCCGGGCACCGCGAACAGGAGAAACGCGGCAAGCACGTAGCCCCACGACTGGACCACCGCCGCCGGGAAATCCCGGACCAGGTAGCGGAACAGGGGCGCCCGGCGCCGTCCCCGCGTCCGGTACAGCGCGTTGTGGCCCGCGCTCACCACGCGCTCGAGATACTCGATCACGCGCGGGTCCACGCGATAGGTGCGGGCGCGCGCCAGGTCGGCCGCGACCTCCCGGTACCGGGCGGAAAACGCCGGGATCTCATCGGACGCCAGCTGACTCACGCCGGAGCGCTCGACCTGGCTCGCCAGACGGTAGAACTGCTCCCACGCCTCCCGCTTCCGCTCGACGAAACGCTCGGCCGTGACGGTAGTACGGCCGACGGCGCCCGCCTGCGCCCGGGTGCCGAACCGGCTGCGTCGCTTGCGTTGCTCCTGGGCGTGGAGCTGGGCGAGAAAGGCGTCCGCGTCGGCGGTGCGCCGCGGGACTCGCTCCTGGAAGCGGCGTGCGAGCTCGGTCGCGAGCCGCGTCTGCACCGCCGGGTCGAGCTCGCCGGCGCGGGCCAGGAACTGGTCGAGCAGGCGGAATTCGTCGTCGGACAGGTCCGGCGGGCCGGCCTCGAGGGGCTCGTCGGGCGCGGCCGGCACGGCACCGAGGCTCCACTCGGTCGGGCGGTCGCGCACCACGATCGTGCCCGCCACCACGTCTCCGAGCCGCTGGTTGCGCCGGTGCAGGAAGATCATCGCGAGCCCGGGCAGGAACGGCAGGACGGGCAGGTAGCAGTCGATCAGGCGGAACAGGTTGCGCACCACGGCGGCGGTGGCGGTGACCGGGTGACCGGTCTCCATCACGACGCGGATCCCGACCGCCTGCTTGCCGAGCGTGCGGCCGCCGTTCAACGCCTCGAGCAGGACGAAGTAGCCGAGCAGTCCGAACGTGAAGGCGAGGATGAGGAGCGCGATCACCCAGCGCGCGAGCGTTCCGCCCCCGCCGCCCAGGAGGGCGACGGCGGCCCAGCCGAGCAGCACGAGGGCGAACACCGCGACCACGGTGTCGAGGAGCGCCGCGGCGGTCCGCGACCCGACACCCGCGAGCTCCAAGTGGACCGCGACATGCTCGGGTGTCTCGATGCCGAGCTGCTGCCGCAGGGTCGCCGCCGGCTCCGGCTGGTCTCGCGCGGGCGCGTTCACGTCCCCATCTTATCGCCACCCCGCTATCGGAGCGAGTGGCAGATGGCCGACATCCGTCCCATGAACTTCGGGGAGATCCTCGACGGCGCCCTCATGATCTACCGCCGTCATTTCGGGCTGTTTCTGAAGCTCGCCTTGGTCGCCCTCTCCGTGCCGGTCGTGCTCTTCGTGTACGTCGGCCTGCGGGCGTTCGGCGACCTGCGGGCACTCGGCGACCTGACGAACGCGTTGCGGACGCTGCTGTACCTCGTCCCGGTGGTGATCGTCTACTACGCCGCCTCGCTGGTGCTGACCGCCGGCACGATCCGGATCATCTCGGACTCCTACCTCGGCCGCGACCCCCGGCTGCATGACGCCCTCGCGCTCGGGCTCTCGAAGATCCTGCCCCTCATCGCCGTCGGGTTGGGGAAGGCGATCGTGTTGGGACTCATCATGATCGGGGCCGGGGTGGTTGTGGGGATCTCTGGGGCCGTGTTCAAGGGGAGCGGCGTCGGCATACTGCTGGTCTTCGTGCTCGCGTGCGCGGCCCTCTGGTTCACCATCTTCGTGGCCTGCGGCTACGGCGTGACCACGCCCGTGGTCGTGCTCGAGGAGCTGGGCAGCTCGTTCGACGCGTTCGGGCGATCGTGGGAGCTGACGCGCGACTTCAAGCTCAAGGTCCTGGGGCTCGCGGTGGTGGCGTTCCTGCTGTGCAACATTCTGCCGTCCCAGGTGCTGCAGGGGATCGCCAACGTGGTGATGAAGACCGCGCCAGTGGCGGGCATCGTGCTCACCGTGGCCGCGGTGATCCTGCCCCTGATCCTGGCCCCGGTGATCGCGGCCGTCATCACCCTGATGTATTACGACCTGCGGGTGCGCCGGGAGGCGTTCGATCTGCAGGTGCTGGGCCAGCGGCTGGGGATCGTCTGACGCCGGAGCTGGCCGCCCTGGCGCAGGCGGTCGCGCCGGATTCGCTGCGGCGTGCCGTCGCGGAGGTGTTCGCGCGCCCGGAGTACCGCTGGGTCTCCGGTCGGAGCCCGCTGCAGTGGCTCTTCGAGCTGGTGGGGCGGGTGCTCGACTGGCTGGGGCGGACCCAGGAGAATCATCCCGCCGCGTTCAAGCTGCTCGTCGCCGTGCTGAGCCTGGCGCTGGTCGCGATGCTCGCCCACATGGCCTACGTCGTCTGGCGCGTCACGCGACCGACCGCGCGCACGCCGACACCGGGCGGCGCCGTTGGGGGACTGCGGCTCGAGGATGCGCGCGCCCACCGGGAGCGCGCGGACGCCCTGGCCCGCGCCGGGCGCTACACCGAGGCGCTCGCGCACCGCTTCGTGGCCGTCGTGCTCGACCTCGACGCCCGACAGGCGATCAAGTTCCATCCATCCAAGACGCCCGCGGAGTACGTCGGCGAAGCGCGCCTCGACCCCTCGGGTCGCGCGTCGCTCGCCGATCTGGTCGGGCGCTTGTACCGCCACGTCTTCGGCGCCGTCCCGTGCGACGAGCGGGCGTACCACGAGTTCGCGGCCGAAGCGGAGCTGGTGTTCGAGCATGTTGCGGCGGCTTGAGATCTGGCTCGTCCTGCTGCTGGCGCTCGCCGTGGGGGTCGCGGTGTGGGCGGGCAACCGGAGCGGCGGCGGGACGCCCGACTTCGATTTCCGTGCGTCGGCGTTTCTCAGCGGCCCCCGCGGGAGCAGCGCGACGTACGAGGTGCTCGCCCGCCTGCGGATCCCCGTCGAGCGACGCCGCACGCCGCTGTTCGATCTGGAGCGGGACGCCAGGCACCGCCCGGCCGTGCTCGTGGTGCTCGACCCGCCGCTCGATCTCGCGGCGGCCGAGCTCGCGCAGGTCGTGCGGTTCGTCCGGGGCGGGGGCGCCGTCGTCGTGGCGGGCACGGGCGGCGGCCTCACGCGCTGCGTGGGGTGGCGCACTGCGAACGCGAGGCGGTTCGTGGCGACGGACAGCTTCCCGGTGACGGCGCCCCTCAGCGAGGGAAGTCTCGTCCTGCCACCGGTCGCGGACTACTTGAAGCCGGTCGGCGGTCCGGGAGACGAGGCGCGCCGGCGGTGGCGCGGCGGCGAGGTGGAGGAGAACGAGTGCGAGACGCTCGGCTTCGTGGCGCAGGACACGCTGCTGCGGCTGGGCGACGGACGGCCCGCGGCCGTGCGCCTCGCGGCGCAAGGCGGGGGGGGCGGCAGCGTCACTCTGGTGGCCGACGTCGGCTACTTCCGCAACCGGACGTGGCGCACTACCGAGGTCGCCGAGTTCATCGCGCCGCTGCTCGTGCCCGGCCGGCGTGGACGTGTGGCGTGGGACGAATACCACCAGGGCTTCGGCAAGGAGCGCTCAATCCTCGGGGTCCTCGTGGGCTGGCTCGCCGGCACGCCCGGCGGGTGGGCGCTGCTGCAGCTCGTGGCGGTGGGGCTCGCGGGGCTGGCGGTGGCAGCGGTGCGCTTCGGGCCGGCGCGGCCGGTGCTGGAGCGGCGCCGCCGGTCGCCGCTCGAGCACCTCGAGGCGCTTGCCGCAGGCCTCGAGGGAGCGGTCGGGGTGGACACGTCGATCGGCCTCACCGTCGCGGGGCTGCGCCGCCGGCTCGGTCGGGCCGGGGTGCTGCACCCCGACGAGCAGCGCGCCTGGCTCGCGGCGCTCGAGCTCGCGCTCCCCACCGCCGCCGGCCGCAACGCCGTGCGCCGGCTGCAGCGCATCATCACCGAACCCGGCGGCCCCGAGCGCGCGCTCGCGGCCGCCCAAGCCGTGGAGGACGTGTGGGAGGAGCTTCGCCCGCAGCGGACGCGCGCCGCATCCTAGAGGCGCTGCAACGCGTGGTGCTCGGCCAGGAGGCGGCGACGCGGGAGGCCCTCGTGTGCCTGCTCGCGCGGGGACACGTGCTGCTCGAAGGGGTCCCCGGGACCGCCAAGACGCTGCTGGTGCGCACCCTGGCCCTGGCGCTCGACGTCAAGTTCCAGCGCGTTCAGTTCACGCCCGACCTGATGCCCGCCGACATCACCGGCGTCACGCTGCTGACCGGGACACACGAGTTCATCTTCCGGCCCGGCCCGATCTTCGCGGACCTGGTGCTCGCGGACGAGATCAACCGCGCGCCCGCGAAGACACAGGCCGCGCTGCTCGAGGCGATGCAGGAGCGCACGGTCACGGTGGACGGCGTGGGCCACCCGCTGTCGGCCGTCTTCACGGTGTTCGCCACGCAGAACCCGGTCGAGTTCGAAGGGACCTATCCGCTGCCCGAGGCCGAGCTCGACCGCTTCATGACCAAGGTGCTCGTGGGGTACCCCGACGCCCAGCACGAGCAGGGGATTCTCGCGCGCACGGTGGCGGGCTTCGAAGCCGACCGGCCCGCGACGTACGGCGTCACGCCGGTGACGGACGCGGACGGCCTGGAGGGACTGCGCCGGGCCGTCGAAGCGGTGCGGGTGGAGGCGCAGATCTCGGCCTACATCACCGCGATCGTGCGGGGCACGCGCGAGGCCGCGTCGCTCACGCTCGGGGCGAGCCCGCGGGCGGGCGTGTCGCTGCTCAAGGCGGCGCGCGCCACGGCGCTGCTCGACGGGCGTGACTACGTGATCCCCGACGATGTGAAGCACCTCGCGCCCGCGGTGCTCCGGCACCGCGTCAGCGTCGCCCCGGAGCTCGAGCTCGAGGGCGTCACGGCCGACGCGGCGCTCAAGACGATCCTCGACAAGACGGAAGTGCCGACGGCGTGATTCTCCTGACGCGCCGCGCGCTCTGGGCCGGCGCCGCCGTCGCCGCGCTCGGCGTCCTGGGGTTCTGGGTGCCGTGGGGTCTCGATGCGATGTTGCTCGCCGACGTCGCGCTGCTCGGCGCCGTGTGGATCGACGCCGCGCTCGCGGTGCGTCCCCGCCCCGGGGGACTCGGCGTGGCGCGCGAGGCGCCGCCCGCGTTCTCGGTGGGCAGCCGGGGCGAGGTCGGCTACCGCTGGCGCAACGCCACGCGGCGGCGCGCGCGGCTGCGCGTGCGCGAGGTGCGGCCCGACCTGCTGGGCGGCACCCAGCCGCCCCGCCGGCTCACGGTCCCACCCCGCGGCGAGACGCGGGAAGCACTCCCCGTCACGCCCGTGCGGCGCGGACGCGCAACGGGCACGGGGGGGGGGGCGCTCGTGGTGGACTCGATCGGCCCACTCGGCCTGGGGCTGCGCCGCGGCGTGGTGGCGCTGCCGTGGGAGGCCGCCGTGTATCCGCCTCTCGTGTCGGTCCGGCTTCGGGCCTCCGTGGCCCAGGCGCGACGGCGCCGCGAGCAGGGGATCACACCGCTGCGCCGCCTGGGCGAGGGCCGGCTGTTCGAGTCGCTGCGGGAGTGGGTGCCCGGGGACGATCTGCGGCACATCGACTGGAAGGCCACGGCAAAGCGCGGCAAGGTCATCACCCGCCAGTACGAGGCCGAGCGACGCCAGCACGTGCTGCTTGTGCTCGACACGGGGCGACTCTTGACGGCGGACATCGCCGGCGTGTCGCGCCTCGACTACGTCGTGCAGGCGGCGCTCGAGCTGGCCTATGCCGCGGCGCAGCACGACGACAACGTGGGGGTGATGGCGTTCGCGGACGGGGTGCAGCATTTCGTCGCGCCGCAGCGCGGCCGGGTCGGCCTGAAGCGGGCGCTCGACGTGCTCGCCGTCGTCGAGCCGACGCTCGTCGAGTCGGACTACCCGGGCGCGTTCCGCTATCTCGCGGCCCGCAATCGCAAACGGGCGCTCACCGTGCTCTTCACGGACGTGATCGACCGCTTCGCGTCCGACGCGCTGGTGGCGAACGTCGCGTCCTTGCGGCCGCGCCACCTGCCGCTCGCGGTCACGCTCCGGAACCCGGAGCTCGACCACGTCGCCGCGCTGCGTCCTACGGCCGAGCGGGACGCGTTCCGGAAGGCGGCAGCCGAGGAGCTGTTGCGCGCGCGCGAGGAGGCGCTCGGCTACATGCGGCGGGCCGGTGTGCTCGTGCTGGACGTACCGCCCGAGCGTGCGGCGCAGGCGGTCGTGGCGCGCTACCTCGACCTGAAGCGCCGCGGGCGGCTCTGAGCATATTAGATTGAGGGCCAACTCCGCCGGACTGGGCGAATGCCACACCATCGCGGCCTCGGCGCCCTGACGTTGCTGTTCACGTGTGTAACCGTCGGGAGATGCGTGTTCCCCACCGAGCGCGACAGCTCGGTGCACGTGAGCATCACCCCCCTCAAAATCCTGATCCGGGGCAACGACACCGTCGCCACCGCCACCGCCTGGCAAGTGCGCGGGCCGGGCGACTCCGTGGCGATCCCCAACGTCGCGTTCGTGTGGACGAGCAGCGATCCCAAGATCGCGACAGTGGACAATGCGGGGCACATCACCGGCGTGAAGTCGGGGACCGTCGACATTCGCGCGGCGGCCGCGAACTTCGACAAGAGCGCACTCCCTGGGCAAACCATCCTGCGGGTCTCCGCACCGCTCGAGGTGGACAGCGTCCGGCCCCAGACCGTGACGTATGGCGAGACCGCCACGGTGTATGGCGTTGGAGTGGACTCCATCTTCCAGATGAGCATGGGAAACGCGGTCTTGATCCCGTATGCGTTCTTCATTCCCCCGCTGCGGGACGCGACCGGCTACGCCCAGGCGCGGTTCTGGGTGCCGCCGCCAGCGCACACGGATTCCCTGTTCTTCATCGGCAATGGGGTGTTCGGATTCACGCGCGACACCGTCCGAGTAATTCGACGGGACCTGTACGAGCCGAACGAGATCGCGCCAGCGAGCGTGGACCTCGAGACCTCGCGGCCGTTTCCGGGGACGATCTGGAACTTTCTGCTGTTCTTCAACCCCGCACTGTCGTTCGAAGTGCTGCCGCGCGACGTCACCGTGGGCGCGGACTGGTATCGCTTGCAGCAGTCCCAGACGCGCGACCTGACGATCGCGCTCAACTCGAGTGTCCCCGGGACGTTCCTGACGTTCCTCACCGACTCCCTGGGCTTCCGGGCCGCCGACACGAGCTACTTTCTCGGGCGGGGCGCTTGGACCTTTGGCCCGTCCTTCCATGCGTGCAAGGGAGCCGCGTTCCGCCCGAAGGAGGCGGCCGCAGAGTCCACGTTTGTGGCGTTTCACGACTTTCCGGCAGGCAGCGTAGACGCGATCACCATCTATGGCCAGCCCGGCCGCTATTCGCTCACGGTCGCCGAGGGCTACGCGTTATCCGACCCGCGAATTCCGCGCGACGCGCACGAGGAAGACAACTACTGCGATGCGGCGGACACCAAGCCGATCCTGCTCGCTGGGCTGCCCAACAACACCTACCTCGACACGCTCGCCATCGAGAACCCGCACGATGTGGACTGGTTCCGATTTAACGTTCCCGGCTCGCTCGCCCAACTCGTTCGCTTCCGGACTGCCGCCCGGCCGTTCGCGGCGACAGACTCGAGCGATATCGACCTGTACGTGTTGAACGTGCCGGCACCCGGCGACACGGCGATGACCATCGTCGGCAGCGCTGCGACGGCCGGCTCCACGGTCGATATGACCCTGTCGCTGGCGCCGAACGATTATTACGCGGTTGTGGTGGACTTCGCCGGCGTCCCGACGCGCTATTCGATCTGCATCGGCATCTCGACCGTGATACCGCTGAACCAGGCTTGCCAGACCCTCCCGGCGAGCTCCGTCACGGCGCTGAGCCAGGCCCAGCTCCAGACAAGCGCGGCGCGACGAGCGCGGCTCGAGGCTCTGATCAGGAAGGGCGGCCCGCGCTCCGTGCCCCTCCGTCCGGGCAGTTCTTTACGATGACCAACAGCGGCGCCGTCGAGTGCTACCGTTGCCACACGCCGATACCGGAGAACAGCCGGTACTGCTTCTCGTGCGGCGCGGATGTCTCGGGCGCGGAGGGCTCGCCCAACACCGGCAGCATCGACGCGCTCCGCGAGCGCCTGCAACGGCTGATCGAGGGCGAGTACCGGATCGAGCGCCTATTGGGCAAGGGCGGGATGGGCTCCGTGTTCCTCGCCCACGACATGGCGCTCGAGCGCGAGGTCGCCATCAAGGTGCTCCCGCCCGACGTGGCCCAGGACCACCAGGTGGTGCGCCGCTTCCAGCAGGAGGCGAAGACCGCCGCCAAGCTCGACCACCCCAACATCATCCCAATCTACCGGGTCGAGAGCGAGGGCGGGCTCAACTACTTCGTGATGAAGTACATCGCGGGCACGTCGCTCGAGGACCTGTTGGAAAAGAAAGAGCCGCTCGCGATCGCGGACATCCAGCGGATCCTGTGGGAGGCCGCCTGCGCGCTGGGCCACGCGCATCAGCGCGGCGTGGTGCATCGCGACGTGAAGCCGGCGAACATCATGTTCGACCACGACGGGCGCGTGATGCTCACCGACTTCGGGATCTCGAAGGCGTTGCAGGCGGCCACCGGGTTCACGGCCACCGGCATGATCATCGGCACGCCCCACTACATGGCGCCGGAGCAGGCCAAAGGGCATCCGGTGGACGGCCGCGCCGACCAGTACTCGCTCGGCGTCGTGGGCTACCGCATGATCACCGCCGAGCTGCCGTTCAGCGGCGACTCGGTGCACACCGTCCTCTACAAGCAGATCTTCGAGGAGGCACCGCTCGCGAGCAGCAAGAACGCCGCCGTGCCGCCGTTCCTGGCGACGGCCGTCGCGCGCGCCATGTCCAAGGACCCCGACCTGCGCTTCCCCACGATGGAGGACTTCGCCACCGCGGTGTGGCCGGAGCAGCCGGTCGTCGCGCCCAAGAAGGGACGCAAGGCCGCCGGCCCCCGCGTACGGGTCACGGCTGACTCCCCGACGGAGATCACCGGGGCTCCGACGACGCCGCTTGCGCCGGGGAGCGCCCGGCGTGCACGCCCGCCGGCGGCGAAGCCCAGGTCGCGGACGGGCTTTGTCGTCGGCGTAGTCGTCGTGGCGGGAATCGCCGCGGCGGGGTATCTCGCGCTCGGGCGTGGCACCGCGTCCGACCAGGCAGCTTCCCCCCCTGCCGTGGACACCGTGCGGATCGCGGACACGGTGCGCCTGCCCGCGACCGAGCGCCTCCGCTCCCGGCGTCCGGCCGCGCCGCCGCCTTCTTCGCCTGCCCCGGTCGAGCAGGCGCAGGGATTCATCACCGTGAACGCCAATCCCTACGGTGAGGTCTACATCGACGGCGTGGACGCAGGGCCGACCCCAGTCGTGCGGTGGCCCGTCAAGCCGGGCCGGCACACGATTCGGATCCTGCGCGAGGGCTACCGCACGGTCACCGAGGCCGTTCAGGTGGATGCGGGCAACACCGTGCCCAAGGTCTACACCCTCCTCCCGGAGAGCTGAGGCATGCGGCGCAGCCGATTGCTCCTGGTGCTCGCGGCGGGCTTCGCGAAACCTGTTCTGGCGCAGGCGCCGGCCCCGTCCCAGAACGCCACCTTGCGCCAGGCGCTCCAGGCGTACGACAACGTCGACTTCGCCCGAGCGATCGCGCTGGCGCGGCGCGCCCTGCTCGAGCGGATGAGCGGCCCCGATCAGGCGCGCGCCTACGAGCTGCTCGGGTTCGCCTACAGCGCCACCGACTCGCAGGTGAAGGCGGTGGACGCGTTCAAGCAGACGATCCTGCTCGACCCCGATCGCGAGCTTGACCCGCGGCGTATCTCGCCCAAGATCACGAGCCTCTTCTACTCGGCCCTGGGACAGGTGCTCGTGGTGCGCCAGCTGAAGGTGGACAGCGCCCGGTTCGTGGGGGGCCAGGGAAGCCTTCCGATCCGCTTCACGGTGACGAGCCCCGCCCGGGTCCGCACGCGGGCGGTGAGCGGCGCCGCCTCGCTGCTCGTCGACTCCGCAGTGGTGACGGGGACCGTGAACGTGCGCTGGCCGGCACGCTTGCCGAACGGGGATCCCGTTCCCGCCGGCGACTGGCTGATCGTCGTGGACGCGACCGCGGGGCAGAACAGCTTCTCGGCGTCGCAACCGGTACGCATCGTCCACGGCACCGTCGATACGTTGCCCCACCTGACCAGCCTCCCCGGGTACCAGGAGCTCCCCGAGACCGAGATCGCGCCCCAGAGCTGGCGGCCGGTGGGGCTCGCCTTCCTTTATACTGGGGGCGCGCTCGTCGGCACGCTCGGCCTCGAGAGCGCGAGCCTCGGGTCCAGCTCGAAGCGCGAGCTGGGCATCGTGGGAGGCGCGGCGCTGGTCACGGGGTTCGTGATGATGCTGCGCAAGCCCGCGGCCCGGCCGGCCCAGGGGAACATCCTCTACAACAAGCTGCTGCACGAGCAGATCGTGCGGCGCAACCAGGACATCGCGAAGGAGAACGTCACGCGGCGCCAGCAGGTGCAGCTCACCATCGCCCCGCTGTCGAAGCCGTCGGGGGCCGGGCGGTGAGGGGGACGGGGGGACGCGCGGCCCTCGTCGTCCTGGCCCTGGCGCTCGGCGCGCGGCCGGCGCTCGCCCAGCAGGTCACGCTCGGGCCCCAATTCGTGCTTGCGAGCTACCGCGAAGTGACGTCGGGGCTGCGTTATCAGGGCACGGGCATCGGCGGCGCCCTGTCAGCGCGGTATCGCCGGTTCAGCGCCGCGGCGGCGGTGTCACGAGTGAGCTTCGATCCCACCAGCGGGAGCAGTGCCGATACAGGCTTCACGGCCACGCAGGTGGACGCGTGGCTCGCCTACGATGTTGCGGCCTACGCCAGCCTCGAGGCGGGAATTACCCACCGCGGCGCGGATCCCGAGTTCGACGCGCAGTCGGTGGGCGCGGTACGTGTGGGCGCGCGCGCGTTCAGCGAGATCGGGGCCGGGGCGACGATGTCGTTCCGGGCCGATTACCTCGCGGCGCCGCACTTCTCGGGCGGCGGCCGCGCCCCGGTCTCGATCGACCTGGGGCTCGAGCTGGACGTGCGGCTCGCCGGCCGCCTACACGGCACCGCCGGCTACGAGTTTCAGCGCATCGATCGCAAGACCAACCCGGGCGGGACCGGGGAGATCGACGCACCGATCGAGCAGAGCCTGGCGCGAGCGGGACTGACGGTGGCCTTCTAGGGGGCCGTTCGATTCAGAAGTGATCGTCGTCCACGCGGGGCGGCGCGCGGCGCGGTGGCTGCAACGGGCGCTCCCATCTGCTCGTCTGCCAGTTGTCCGGGCGCTCGACCGCCCGCATCCACGGCGGCAGGGTCACCGCCAGATAGCGCGCCAGCTCGGCGACATACGGCTCGTACATCCGTCGCAGCTCCGCCAGCCGCTGCCCCGCGGCGTCGTCCGCCTCGTCGCGGAGGCGCACGCCGCCCTCCGCCAGGCGCGCCCGCAACCGCGCCAGGTCGGGGTCCGTGAGCCGTGGCTGCAGAGCCTCGCGGGGCGGCGTGTCGAAGACCTGGGCCAGGTCCACGACGGCGTGCCGGGCCATGGCGAACGTCAGCGCCGCCTGGCGGGCGCACCCGCCTTCCAGACCCACCATCACCATGGCGCTCGAGTCGAGGATCGTCGTCAGCGCGCCGAGCCACGACTGGTTGTAGTGCTGAGACCGGAAGTACGCGAGCGGAGGATAGGAGAGATGGCTCTCGAGCACGTCGGCGGCCCAGCGCTCCCAGTCCTGCAACAAGGCCGCCAGCGCGTCGCCGTTCTTGTCCCAGCGATAGCGCCACAACAGCTCGCCCGCCGTGGGCGGCGAGCCAGCCCGCGCGTCGAGCAGCGAGATCGCCACCTCGCGGCGCGAGAAGGCCTGGTAGATAACGGGGAAATAGCCGATCACGGCGGCCAGGAACGCGAAGCCCGTGCCCGCTTCGATCACGGTGATGGCCTTGGCGAGGCCGGTCCGCGGCGCGACGTCGCCCAGCCCCAGGGTGAAGAACGTGGTGCCGCTCATGTACACATCGGTCCAGAACCCGGGTCCGCCCCCCGTCATGATCAGGGCCGAGCCGGCGGCCCATTGCAGCATCCCGAAGGCGAGGACGATGCCGGTCGCCCACAAGCCGAGCAGCAGGATCAGCGACAACGGGCCGTAGAAGCTGAGGAACGCGTCGCGCGGCCGCCGCGGCAGCAGCAGGGCGGTGACACGCCAGGGGTGCCACGTGGCACTGTAGAAGAGCTTCGTGAGCCGGATGCGGCCGCTCACCCGCCGCGGCAGGATAATCGTCTCGAAGGCGTCCCACAGCACGGTCGCGAGCAGGATCGCTCCGGCGACGCCGATGATCGATCTCATGCAGCCGCCGCGCCGGCCCGGTCCCGGATCAGCTGCCAGGCGCCCGCCACGTGCCGCCGCTCGGTGAACGTTCCCCCGATCGCCAGGCGGAGCACCAGCCGGCCGTCGAGGCGGGCATGCGTCAGATAAAGGCTGCCCGAGCCGTTCAGCTCGTCGAGCAGACGCTGGTTCGCGGGGTCGCCCCCGACGTGGCGGAAGCAGACCAGGTTCAGGGGCACAGGCGCCGCCAGCTCGAAGCGGTCGTCCGCGGCCACCCAACCGGCGAATTCCTGGGCGAGGGCCACGTGCCGCCGGATGTGGGCGCGCAGTCCCTCGGCGCCGTACTGCCGGATCACGAACCACAGCTTCAGGGCGCGAAAGCGGCGCCCCAACGGCACTTGCCAGTCGCGGTAGTCGAACACGGTCCCCGACTCGGTGGCCGGGTTCCGCAGGTACTCGGGGGTGACGCTGAAGGTCGAGATCAGCGCCGCCCGATCCGCCACGTAGAAGCAGTCACAGTCGAAGTTCGTGAGCATCCACTTATGGGGGTTGAAGCAATAGCTGTCGGCGTGCTCCACGCCGGCGTGGATCCAGCGGAGCTCGGGACAGAGCGCGGCGCTCCCCGCGTGCGCGGCGTCCACGTGCAGCCACACGCCGTAGCGACGGCAGACCTCGGCGATCGCGGGCACGGGGTCGATGGCGGTGGACGCCGTCGTGCCCACGGTGGCGCACACGAAGCACGGCGTGCGTCCGGCGCGCCGATCCGCGGCGATGGCCCGCTCCAGCGCGTCCGGGCGCATCGCCTGCGCGGCGTCCACCTCGATGGGCCGCAGGTTGCGCCGGCCGATGCCGGCGATCCCCGCCGCCTTTTCGAGGGAGGAGTGGGCCTGGGTGGACGTGTAGGCGGTGAGCGCGCGGTCCACGCCCGTCTCGTTGGTCTGGAAGCCGGTGGCGCGCTCGCGCGCGGCGAGCAGCGCGCACAGCGAGGCGCTCGAGGCCGTGTCCTGGATGACCCCGCCCCCCGCCCCGGCTCCGTCCGACTTGAACCGGTCGGGGAGGTCGAGCAGGTCCACCAGCCAGTCGAGCACGTGCGTCTCGAGCTCGGTGCAGGCTGGGCTCGTCGCCCACAGCATTCCCTGCACGCCGAGCCCCGAGGAGACGAGATCGCCGAGGATCGCGGGGGGCGACGCGTTCGCCGGGAAGTAGGCGAAGAAGTTGGGGGACTGCCAGTGCGTGATGCCCGGCAGGATCACGTCGTCCAGGTCCTGGAGGATCGCGTCGAACGGCTCGCCGCGCTCGGGCGCGCGTGGCGGCAGGCGCCGGCGGATCTCTCCCGGGGCGACGCGGGAGAGGACGGGGTGCCGCTCGATCGTTTCGAGGTAGTGCGCGATCCAGTCGATCGTGCGGCGGCCGGCGTGGCGGAATTGCTCGGGGGTCATCGGTCGGGGTCCGAGAGCACGGGCCCAGACATTAGCCGCTCGGTCCTTGTGGACGCAACGGCGAAGAGTTCGAAGCCCCGCCATCGACAAATGCATGGCGGGGCTTCGCGTGACTCTGTATGCGCCAGGCGGGATTCGAACCCACGACCTTCGGCTCCGGAGGCAACACCGGCCAGCGACCACCAACGCTGGCCGGTGTCGTCTCAGGCACTTACGCCGACTCTGCGCCAGCCAGCGTCGGCTCGCGACGCCCCCGTTGTTACCACCGTTGTTACCACGCGTCGCTTCTTTATTCGTGTCTTGGCGCAGCGACCCCCGTTACGTGCCTTGCGGGGTCGACTACACGCTCCCGGATCCTCGTCGTTATGGGAGTCCCATCCGGTCCAGCAGTTGCCTGTATCGGGGATCGGCGCGTAGCGGCTTGAGTCGCTCAGAAATCCGGAGTTCCATCCGGGACTCCATGCCCCAGTGGGCCCGCTCGAGCCAGGCGAAAGCCGCATCGGTGTCGCCTAGGAACGTGTACACCATCGCGATGTAGATCCCTGATCCCTGGGCGTCGGGGCGGCGCTCGATCTCATCGAGGAGGTGGCGCGCTCGCGCCGGCTTGCCACACAGCAGGTGCACCCCGACGAGGCTTACCAGTATCCTCGTGTTGTCGGGCGCGAGGTCCTGGGCCCGCCCGATCTCGGTATACGCCTCAGGGCAGCGTCCCACCTGCGCCAGACCCACCGCACGAGTGGCGATTGTCCCCGGGTGCGTCGGATCGCTCAACATCTTTCGTTCCCCGGGGCGCCCGGCTTTCCCCCTGACGCCGGCGTAGGTCTCGATCATGATCTTCGCGCCTTGCAGCGGCTGGGACAGGGGGTCGAGCTCCCTGGCCCGGCGAATCTCGCGGACCGCCTCGTCGCGGCGATCCAGCGTCACGAGAAGAATCGCGTACCAGTGGTGGGCGAGCGCGTTGCCGGGTTCCAGCTCGATCGCTTTGCGGAACTCGGCCTCTGCCTCCGTCCATTTGCCCTGACCGGTGAGAATCCCCGCCAGGGAGGCGTGCGCCTCCGACAGGGTGCTGTCGAGCCCCAGCGCCCGGGCAGCCATGATCCGAGCGCTGTCCTTGTAGGCGCCGACCGGCGCGTACCCGAGGCCGACAAGCATCCGATAGGTATCGGCCATACCGGTGTAGCCGAGTGCGAACTGCGAGTCGCGGGCGATCACCTGTCCGAAGAGCGCGAGCGCCAGCCGCAACCCCGCCGGATTGCGGCTGGCAAACGCATCACGACCTCTCACGTACAGGGCATAGACCATGGGGTCCACACGGCGGGCCGTGCGCTTTGGTGAGCTGTCGCCCGCCACCGCGATGCCGTGTACCTGCCGGGCGATCGCCTCGGCAATCTGGCGCTCGAGCGCGAGCATGTCGCTCATGTCGCTCTCGTAGGACTCGGCCCAGAGGTGGCGATCCTTCGGCGCGTGCACCAGCTGTGCGTCGACGCGGACCCGTCCTCTCGCGGAGATGACGGTTCCCTCGACCACACCGTCGCAGTTCAGCTCGCGTGCGATCTCTGTGAGCGGCCTGCGCGCACGCTTGTAGCGCACGACCGATGTCCGCGAGATGACGTTGAGCCCCTCGTATTTGGCGAGCTCCGTGATGATCGCATCCGTGACCCCGTCGGCGAAATACTCCTGCGCGGAATCGCGCGAGAGGTTCTCGAGCGGCAGAACGGCGAGACAGGAGATTGAGGGCGTGCCGCCAACGCCCCGTCCGTGTGAGAGCGCCAGGCCACCCGCGACGGCGACGAGAACCGAGACGAACGCGAGACCGACGCGGGTCATGCGCCGCCGGTTGCCGGTGCGGTGCGCCGACTCGGGGGCGGGCCCAGGTGAGACCGGCGTCGGCACAGGGGCAACCTCGGCTCGCTCGAGAGCCCGTGCCGGCGGGACGGGTTCGCCGCCTCCGCGGGACTGGAGCTCGCCGACGAGGGCGGTGACCTGTGGATCCGGCGGCGCTTGCAGCTCCTCACGCAGCAGCGTCTTGTGCACGCGCGCCTGCTGGATCGCAGCCGCGGGATCTCCGCTAGCGGCGAGAGCGCGCATCAGCCTGAGGGTCACGCGCGAGCTGAAGGGATCGTGCGCCGCGAGACGGCGCAACCAGAGCACGGCGCCAGCGAAATCACCCGCCGCCTCACGCGCCGTCGCCGTCTCCTCCACGGCCTGCGCGTGGCGGCGCGACAGGCGCGCGCGCTCGTCGTCCAGCCAGCGGCCGAACTCCGGCGCGGCATCGGAAACGTGGAACCCCTCGAGCAGCGCACCTCGGTAGAGCTCGAGGGCCTCGGCGGCCTTTCCGGCGTCGAGCGCCGCCTCAAACGCAATCGCGTCGCACCAGACCATCTCCTGGTTGACACCCAATTCCTCGTCGGCGCGACTGACTATCGCTTCGGCGCCGAGCGTGCGCCGGAGGAAATGGACCGCCTGGCTGAGAGCGTTGCGGGCGCGCGGCTCGTCCTGCTCCGGCCAGAAGAGGGCGAGCAGCTTGTCACGGCGGTGCAGGCCTCGTGGGGTTGCGAGGGCGAGGTAAACGAGGAGCGCAACGCGTCGGGGTTGGGCAAGGAGCGAGCGAAGCTCGTCTCCTTCCGCACCCTGGAGCTGCAGCGAGCCAAGCGTCCGTAAGCGGATGGTCGACCCCATCCTGCCTCCCGCGCCGGTGGTTGGGGCCCTTACGCGCGCCGTAAGCCGCACGAGAGAGGCAGGTAAGACGACCGACGCAACTTCGACTCCTAAGGTAACCGCCTTGGACCCGCTCGCAATCGCGGAGGCGTTACGGTCGCCGTATCTCGCTACGCCGTAGGAAGTTCGCTCTGTCGATACCAAGAGACTACTTACTGGGAGGCTCCAATGTCACCGATCAGGAAGAACACCACGCTCGTCCTAGCCGGGCTTCTATTCCTGGGCTGCACCGACCGGCCAATCCCAACGCAAGCCGCGGCTCCCAAGGCTTCCTTTAGCGCCGGCGACTCACCGTCAGGCGGTGACCGTCACATCGTGCTCTTCGCGGCAGAGCGCGTGCCCGCCGACTTCCAGGAGCGCGTCGAGCGGGTCGGCGGAACGGTCGAGCAGTCGCTCGACAGCATTGGCGTCGGCATCGTGTACGGCCTGTCGGAAGGAGCCGCGGCCCAGCTCGCGACTGACCCGGACGTGCGCGCCGTGGAGCCGGACGTCGAATTCCAGATCGCAGCCGGGGAAGACGTGCTCGACGATGACTCGGCGGACATCGCCGCCGAGGCGATCCTCGCTGAAGCCACCGCGTCCCCGAAGGACGCGACACTCTACCCGCGCCAATGGAACATGCGCGCCATCGGGGCCGACAAGGCGTGGGACGTAGGGCTTGTCGGATCACGCGACGTCGTCGTGGTCATCCTCGACACGGGCATCGACTACCTGCATCCGGAGCTGCAAGGGCTCGTGGACATGTCGCGCTCCAAGTCGTTCGTCCCGGCCGAGGACAGTGTCGTTGAAAGGTTGTACCCCGGACGGAATCCGGTGACCGACCTGTTCTGGCACGGGACCGCCATGGCCGCCACCGTCGCGAGCAATGCGAAACTGCTCGCGGGCGTGACGCAACACGTCACGCTCATCGCGGTGAAGGTGGCCAACCGCTTCACCATGAGTACCGTGAGCGCCGGCCTCGCGGGCGTCGTCTACGCGGCCGACCAGGGTGCCGACATCATGAACGTCAGTGGCGGGATGGGCTTCCACAAGAGCGGCAACCCGGGACTCATCGCGGCCTACCTGCGGGCGCTCAACTATGCCTGGCGGAAGGGCGTGCTTGTCGTCGGCGTCGCGGGGAACGACACGCTCGACCGGGACCACAATCGAGACGGAGTGAGCCTGCCATGTGAGGCGCCAAACGCCCTCTGCGTCTCCGCCACCGGACCCACCGCCGCCCAGAGTGTCAACGGGCCCTGGGATAATGTGGACGCATCGGCCCTGTACACCGGCTACGGGCGCTCGGTGGTGAGCGTCGCCGCGCCAGGCGGTCAGCGGTTCACCAACACGAGAGTCTGGGTGCCGTGTCTGACCACGCCGAGCAGCACGAGTCCAGCGGCGTGTCGCATCCCGCCAATGTGCCCCAAACCGTCGGCCGGCACGTGCCTCAACCAGGGCATCGGCACGAGCTTCTCGGCCGCGCATACCTCGGGCCTGGCGGCGCTGCTCGTGCAGCAGCTTGGTCACCGGAATACCGCCCTGATTCGGGAGCGGATTCTTCAGTCGGCCGACGATCTGGGCCAGCCGGGCGTGGACCCGTACTACGGACATGGGCGGATCAACGTCGCCCGCGCGTTAGGGCTGCCCCAATAGTCGGTCCACGATGGGCGTTTGAATCGGCGTTGACTGTTTCCAGGGGGGAGCGATGCTTCCGACTTCGACTGCGATGAGGCGAAGGAGGGCGGTGGGGGTAACGGTGGCACTGCTACTAGCGGCCTGCGGCGGCGAGCAGGGTCCAACTCAGCCGGCGCCTCTGGCCTTCGCGGCGGTGAGCACAGGGTTCGAGCACACCTGCGGGCTCGCGGCTGCGGGCGCCCTCTACTGCTGGGGAGCCAATTCTTTCGGCAAGCTCGGCGACGGGACCATGAGCGACCGGTCGAGCCCAGTCCGTGTGATGGGCGGCGTCAACTTCGCCGCCGTGAGCGCCGGCGGCCACCACACGTGCGCGGTCACAGGCGCTGGCACGGCCTATTGCTGGGGCTTCAACAACGAGGGCCAGCTCGGCGACGGGACCACGAGCAACCGCTCGAGCCCCGTGCCCGTAGCAGGAGCTCTCAAGTTCGCCGCGGTGAGCGCGGGCGCCTACCACACCTGCGCGGTCACGGCGGCGGGCGCTGCCTATTGCTGGGGATTGAACTCTAGCGGTCAGCTCGGCGACGGGACGACAACCCAGCACTTGACCCCCGTGCTAGTGACGAGCGGCGTAACCTTCGCCGCCGTGGGAGCCGGCAACGACCACACCTGCGGGCTCGCGCCCGCGGGCGCTGCCTATTGCTGGGGACAGAATGCCTACGGCCAACTCGGCGACGGGACCACGAGCGACCGGTTCAGCCCCGTGCTCGTGACGGGCGGCGTGTCCTTCACTGTGCTCGGTGTCAGCGCCCTACACAACTGCGGAGTCACGGCCACAGGCGCCGCTTACTGCTGGGGCTACAATAACGAGGGCGAGCTCGGCGACGGGACCACGGGCAACCGGTCGAGCCCCGTGCTCGTGGCAGGGGGCATGAACTTCACCGCGGTGGGCCGCGGCAGCGTGAATGGGCACACCTGCGGGATCACCGCCGCGGGCGCCTACTGCTGGGGATGGAATCTCAAGGGTCAGCTCGGCGATGGAACCACGATCCAGCGATCAACGCCTGTGCCTGTGGCGGGCGGCATGAGCTTCACCTCTGTGGGCGCCGGGGGCTTCCATTCGTGCGGGCTCACGGCCGCGGGAGCAGCCTACTGCTGGGGCGGGAATTCCCGCGGTCAGCTCGGTGACGGGACCACGGATGACCGCCCTACCCCGACCCGGGTGTTGCAGTAGCATCCTTCGCCGATCTTGCGCGCGGCCGTTCGTGGAGCTAGATGAGACGCACGAGCAGACCCGAGGTAGTGCGGTGCTTCGAGGGTAGTGCGGTGCTTCGAGGTCGCAGCATTGCAGTGAGCCGGTTCCTTCTCACGTCGTCGCTGGCGGCATGCGTCGCGTCGTCGCTCGCGGCGCAAGCAACCACGGCGACGCTGCAAGGCGCCGTCACCGCAAGCGACGGCGCCGTCCTGCCAGGGGCCGAGGTCGTAGCGTGGAGCCGCGAGAGCGGCTCGGCCCGCTCGGCGCTCGCGGATGTCCGTGGTGCATACCGTCTGCTCGGCCTGGCCCCCGGCGTCTACGATGTGACCGCTCGCGCGGTGGGCTTCGGCGCGCTGCGTCGGGCGGGCGTCGAGCTCATCCTCGGCGACGAAGCGACCCTCAACTTTGCGCTCGAGCCCGGAGCGGTCGAGCTCGACCCGATCGTCGTCCAGGCGGGGCCGTCGTTGCCGGTGGAGCGGCTTGACGTCTCCACGCCGGTGCTCGAGCGGGAGATCGAGCGCCTCCCCCTTAACACCCGCGACGTGCTCGCGCTCGCATCGATCGCACCGGGCGTGAGGATCTTCGCACCGGAAGCGGGACGGTCGGTCCCGGCGGCCGGCGCGCTCTCCACGGCGCGCTTCGTGAACCTCTACGTAGACGGGCTCGAGTGGAAAGGGCTGGCGACCGGGGCGCTTGTCAGCATGCCGCAAACCGGTTCGCTCCTCCCGCAGGACGCGATTCGTGAGTACCGCGTCTCCCTGAACCCGTACGACGTCGAGTTCACGCGTGGCGCATCCTGGGTGATCAGCGCGGTGACGCATCAGGGTGGCAACACGCTCCACGGCTCGCTCTTCGGCTTCGATCAGGATCGAAACCTCGTCGCCCAAGGGAGCTTCCAGCAGACAAAGCCGGACTACCAGCGGAAGCAGGTTGGCGGCAGCCTGCGCGGGCCGCTGCTGAAGGACCGGATGTTCTTTTCGGTCAGCTACGAAGGACAGATCACCGACAACTTCATCGACGTCGTCCCCGGGCGCCCGCCGACAAACCCGGCCATCTGGGATCGATACGCCGGGACATTCAGAGCGCCGTTCCGTAACTACATGGGCATGGCACGTCTCACCGCACTACGGGGGCGGCACACGCTGGATGCGATCTGGACGGCGCGACATCTCTCGACCCAATCCAACTTCGGCGCGAAGCTGTCGCGTGACGCAGGCGTCGTCTCCAGCTACGGCGTGAGCAATGCGCAGCTACGCGACCGCTATGTGTCGGCCGCGCTCGTCAACGAAATCTCCCTCCACGTGCTCTACAACGACCAGGACGATTCTCCGCTGGTCCCGGGTCCGACGTTCCAGTATCCTAGCATCCAGGTGGGACGCACTGAGTTTCCGGTGACGATCACCGAGCGGCACATCGGGCTCAGCGATAAGACGTCGTACACGGTGGGCCGGTTTGGCGGCCAGCACGTGCTAAAGACTGGGGTCGAGCTGACGCGCGTTTGGGGGCGTGGCTATCAACCGACGGGCAAGGACGGGTTCTTCCTCTTCCAGACGGACACGAGCACCATGCCGCAGCGCGGCCGGATCGGTGTCGGCTTCATCGATCCAAGCTCTACGAACGACGCGCGCGCCACGATCGACGGATGGCTCGTCGGCGCATACATCCAGGATGAGTGGCGGCCCGTTACAGCGCTCGTATTGACGGCGGGCGTACGGTACGATGCCGAGATCGGCACGCTGAATCAAGGCGAAACCGCGCCGTGGGCGAGCGACACCGTGCTACAGCGCGTCGTGGGCGACCGCTATCTGAACTCCGGGGACCGTGAGACGGATCTCGACAACTTCGCGCCGCGGGTCGCAGCGGCGTGGGACGTGTTCGGCGACGGCCGCACCTCGCTGCGGGCCGGGTATGGCGTGATGTACGACCGTGTGCCGGTGTTCGGGGCGTTCAGTGAGAAGATCTCGTGGGGCTGGCGCACGTACACGTTTCAGAATCCGGGGACGACGGACCCGGCGGTCCTGCGGAGCCGGGTCGCCGCCAATCCTGCTGCGGCTACGCCGAACCTCGTGCTGCTACCGGATCGGCTCGAAACGCCCGCGAATCACCAGTGGTCCGTCGGCATCGGACGCCGGCTGTCCGACCATCTCGTGCTCAACGTCGATTACCTCCACCAGCACATGACCGACCTGCCGGTGACGGTGATGGCGAACCAGCCGAACCCGGTGACGAACCAACGGCCGCTGACGAGCCGCTACGGCAACATCAACCTGTGGGGCAGTTTCGGGGACGCGAAGTTCCGTGCGGTGTTGACCTCGGTGACCTTCGACCACGGCCCGACGCGGGTCAGCGCAGCGTACACGTTGGGCTGGGCGGAGTCGGAGTTCGGCGGCACGTCCACGAGCGACTACCCCGATTCCACGTCCTACTCGATGCAGCGGAGTACAGGGGACGAGCGGCACCGGCTCGTGCTCTCCGGGTTGACCGAGCTGCCGCTCGGCCTCGAGCTCTCCGCCATCGCCGTCGCCGCGAGCCCCTCCCCCTTCGGCGTGACCGTCGGCACCGACGTCAACAAGAATGGAGCCCTCAACGACGACTGGCCCGACGGCATCCGGACATGGCGTCGGGACGGATGGGACTACTGGTACCGCACGGTCGACATCCGGTTGGGCAAAGCGTTCTCGCTCCCGCGAGGGCTGCTGCTCGTCACGGTGGATGTGTTCAATCTCTTCAACTGGGCCAACCACTCCGAGTATCAGGGCAAGCAGAGCCTGCTCGACTTCGCGGAGCCGGTTGGCGACTACCTGCGCCGTCAAGCTCAGGTTGGGGTGAGGTACCAGTTCTGAGGCAGCCGGAATGAAGCACTGGGGCGGAGGCACGCACCCGTCATCATCACGTCGTTCTGTTCGTCAGTGACGGACCTTCGGCTCCGTTGTTACCGTCGCTGTTACCGTGTAGTAACTCAATGCGCCAGGCGGGATTCGAACCCACGACCTTCGGCTCCGGAGGCCGACGCTCTATCCAGCTGAGCTACTGGCGCAAACTGCTGGACGGGTAGACGGCGAGACGGGTAGACGGGTAGGGCTGCTCTCACCTGCCCTCTAGGAACCGCTCGCCGTCTGGAATCTGCCTCCCGTCTGACTACTCACTCTCCGTTTAGTCGGGGCGAGTGGATTTGAACCACCGACCTCCTGGTCCCGAACCAGGCGCGCTAACCGGGCTGCGCTACGCCCCGAAAACCTAGACGGACAGACGGCGAGGTGGGTAGACGGGTAGGGCGATCGCTCACGTCCGGACCTACCCGTCTCGACGTCTACCCGTCTACCCGTCTAGTATATGCGCCCAGGAGGACTCGAACCCCCAGCCTCTTGATCCGTAGTCAAGCGCTCTATCCAGTTGAGCTATGGGCGCGATGGGCGGTACTAGACTCGAACTAGTGACCTCCACGATGTCAACGTGGCGCTCTAACCAACTGAGCTAACCGCCCGGCCAGAGACGGTTAGGCGGATAGCCGGATAGGCGGATAGTGGAATCGGCCCGCAACTCCTCTATCCGGCTACCCGCCTATCCGCCTAACCTGTCTCAATAGCGGGGGTGGGATTTGAACCCACGACCTCCGGGTTATGAGCCCGGCGAGCTACCAGACTGCTCCACCCCGCGTCGTTTTTCAGGCGTTAGCCGGATGGGCGGATAGAAAACCCGCTCCGTGCGATCCGTCGCTGCTATCCGTCTATCCGCCTAACCGCCTATCCGACTAGAGAGCGGGAAACGGGACTCGAACCCGCGACCCCAACCTTGGCAAGGTTGTGCTCTACCAACTGAGCTATTCCCGCGAGCTATTCCCGCGCGCCGCCCAAATCTAACCGCTCAGTAGGGCTGTTTCTACGCCCTCGGGTTCTAACCGCCTAACCGCCTAACCGTCTAGCCAGTGGAGGCGAGGGGGATCGAACCCCTGACCTCGTGAATGCCATTCACGCGCTCTCCCAACTGAGCTACGCCCCCCTTATATTGGGCCCCCGCAAACACGTCCCGGCGGGAACACGGCATCTTATCGGGACGTTGTGTCAGTGTCAAGCGAAGTTGCGCCCTCACTTGAACTTTTCGCCCCGTCGCCGGTATAAACGGGCGATCCGAGACATAGCTATGACCAAGCACGTTCGACGGAAGACGCCCACCTCCCCCGCCCGGGCGAAGCCGCGGGCGGCGGCGCGTCATGCCGCCGCCGCGCCGGCCGTCGCCACGGCGGTGGCCAAGCCCGCGCGCAAGCGCGGGCGGCGCCGGGGTCTGCTCTCCGGGCTCGGCAACCACGAGCACGAACGCGACATCCTCGATCAGTACCTCCACGAGGTGTCGAAGACGCCGCTCCTCACGCAGAAGGAGGAGATCGCGCTCGCCCGCAAGGTCCGCTCCGGCGACCAGGAAGCGATGCAGGAGCTCGTCAAGCGCAACCTGCGCTTCGTCATCTCCGTGGCCAAGAAGTACCAGAACCGCGGCCTCCCGCTCACGGACCTGATCGGCGAGGGCAACGTCGGGCTGCTCACGGCGGCGCGCAAGTTCGACCCCGACCAGGGCGTGAAGTTCATCTCCTACGCCGTCTGGTGGATCCGGCAGGCGATTCTCGCCGCGCTGGCGCGCCAGGGGCGCACCGTGCGCGTGCCGCTCAACCGGACGGCGGACCTGTCGCGCATCGTTCGCACGGCCGAGTACCTGCGGCAGACGCTGCGCCGCGAGCCCACGCCCGAGGAGATCGCCGACGCCACCAAGCTGTCGCTCGAGGTGGTGCAGTCGCTCGCCGCGCTCAACACGGGGGACGTTCGGCTCGACGCCCCGCTCGATCCCGACGGCGACCGGTCGCTGATCGAGCGCTTCATCGCCGAGGACCTGCCCGACACCGAAGACCAGGCGATGGACCGCTTCCTGTCGGACGAGATCGAGTCCGCCCTCAACACGCTGCAGCGGCGGGATGCCAAGGTGCTGCGGCTCTACTTCGGCCTGGACGGCGGGCGTGAGCACACGCTCGAGGAGATCGGCGGCATGCTGGGCGTGACGCGCGAGCGGGTGCGCCAGCTGCGCGATCGGGCGCTGAAGCGGCTGCGGGATGGTGATGTCGGCAAGGCGTTAGCGAGCTTCGCAGCGTAAACGACGTTCCACGTTACAGGTTGCACGTTGCACGAACGACCGGTGCCACATCGCCGGTCGTTTCGTTTTCCGGCCGCCGCCGTGGACCGTGCAACGTGTAACGTGCAACGTTAGCTTAAGCCCGTGATCGAATCGATCGGCCGAGCGGCCGTCGACGCCATCATGGCCGTCGGCCGCTTCGGCCACTTCGTGCGGGACGCCGCGCGCGCCGTGCCGGACGTCGCCGTGTGGGGCCGGCTCCTGCTCGTCCAGATGCGACGCGTCGGCGTGGACTCGCTCCCGGTCGCGCTGTTCATCGCCGCGTTCACGGGCGTCGTGCTCGCCCTCCAGGCCTCCTACACCTTCACCGGCACCGTTCCCCTCTACTTCGTGGGCACGCTCGTCGGCAAGACGATGATGCTCGAGCTCGGCCCCGTGCTCGTGAGCCTGGCGCTCGCCGGGCGCGTGGGGGCGAGCATGGCCGCGGAGCTCGGCACCATGAGGGTCACCGAGCAGGTGGACGCGCTCGAGACCCTCGCCTACGACCCGCAGAGCTTCCTCGTGCTGCCGCGGGTGCTCGCCGGCGTGACGATGTTCCCCGTGATCGTCGCCCTCGCAATCCTCACCGGTATCTTCACCGGCTGGCTCGCGAGCCTTGTCCTGCTCGACCTCTCGACCCAGGAATTCATCAAGGGACTCAAGCTGTTCTATCGCTTCAAGGACACGTGGTTCGGGCTGTTCAAGAGCGCCAGCTTCGGGGGCACGATCACCCTGGTGGGGTGCATCGTGGGCCTGGGGACGCGCGGGGGGGCCGAGGGGGTCGGGAAGAGCACGATGCGCGCCGTCGTGTATTCCGCCGTGCTGCTGCTCGTGCTCGACGCCTTCTGGGCGCTGGTGCTGCTGCGATGATCCGGTTTCAGGACCTCCACAAGGCCTTCGATGGGAAGCCCGTGCTCGCCGGGTTCACGCTCGACGTGCGGGACGGCGAGACCGTCGTGATCATCGGCTACTCGGGCACCGGCAAGAGCGTGGCCCTGAAACACGTGGTCGGCCTGTTGCGACCGGATGCCGGCGACGTCATCGTTGACGACCGCGCGGTGTCGACGCTCGAGCGCGCGCCGCTCACGGCGCTGCGGCGCGAAGTCGGGTTCGTGTTCCAGTTCGCGGCGCTGTTCGACTCGATGACCGTGTTCGACAACGTCGCCCTGGGGCTGCGGCGCCGGGATCTGTCGGACGACGAGATCGCCGACCGGGTGCGAGAGGCGCTGGCGCTGGTGGACCTGACCGGCACGGACGAGAAGCTCCCGGCGGAGCTGTCGGGCGGCATGCGCAAGCGGGTGGGGATCGCGCGCGCGATCGCGCTGCGGCCGCGCTACGTCCTGTACGACGAGCCGACGACCGGGCTCGACCCCGTCACCTCGGCGGTCATCGACCAGCTGATGGTGCGCACCCGCGAGCACCTCGGTGTGACTGGCCTCGTGGTGACGCACGACATGCGCAGCGCCTACACCGTGGGGGATCGCATCGCCATGTTGTACGAGGGCAAGGTCCGGCAGGCGGGCAGCGTGGCGGAGATCCGAGAGACGGAGGACCCGGTGGTACGGCAGTTCATCGAGGGACGTCCGGCGTGAAGCGCGAGAACGAGTTCGCCGTCGGCCTCGTGGTGATCGCGGCGTTCGCCATCGTCGTGGGCGGTGCGCTCTGGCTCTCCGGCGCGCACCTCGGCCGCACCGAGGCGGTCTACACCGCTCGGTTCCGGACGGTGGGGGGCCTCAGCGCCGGCGACCCCGTGGTGCTCCGCGGCGTGCGGGTGGGGCGGGTCGAGGCGATCCGCCTGGCGTCGGGCAACTGGGTGGAGGCGGACCTGAAGATCTACGCCGGCGTCCAAGCGCCTCCCAAGCCCGCCGTGATCGCGGCCTCGGCGTCGCTCTTCGGGGAATGGGCCGCGTCGCTCGTTGCCCTCGATCAGCTGCCCAACGATCCCAACATCAAGCAGGCGATCGCCGAAGCGCAGGCGGGGGGGGGCGGGAAGTGGCCGGGGGCGACCCTCCCCGACATCGGCCAGCTCACCGCCCAGGCGAGCCGGATCGCGACCGACATCGCCGCGGTGGCGAACCGCGTGCAGACCGCGTTCGACTCCGAGGCGGTGATTGAGCTGCGCCGCTCGATCAAGGACTTCGGCCAGGTCGCCGACCGGTTGGCGAAGGTCACGAACGAGCAGGCGGACGTCATCGGGTCGGTCGGGTCGAACCTGCGGCAGGGGTCGGACGTGCTGGCCAAGGCGGCGACCACCCTACAGGCCACCCTCGGGCGAGTGGACACGGCGACGAACCAGGGCCAGCTGGCGACGATCCTCAACAACTCCGCCGCGACGAGCGCCAACCTGCGCACGGCGTCGCAGGACTTCCGCGACCTGATGGACGCGGCGCACAAGAACCAGGCGAGCCTGGTGCGGGTGCTCACCGCGGCCGACAGCGTGATGTCGCGCATCGCGAACCGCAACGGCACGCTCGGCCTGTTCGTGTCGGACTCGAGCCTGTACCGCGAGACCACGCTCACGATGATCCAGCTGCGGCAGCTCCTGTCCGACATCCAGGCGAACCCGCGGAAATACTTCTCGTTCAGTGTGTTCTGATGGAGCGGGGCAAGAAGCGGGGGCGGGCTCAACGGGAGACGAGCGCTGGCGGCGTCCTGTTCCGGCGCGGCCCCGACGGCGTACCGCGGTTCCTCCTGATCCGCGACTCGTATCGCAACTGGGGATTCCCGAAGGGCCATCTGAAGGTGGGTGAGCCTCCGGCGGACGCGGCGCGCCGTGAGGTCGCCGAGGAGACAGGACTCGAGGACCTCGCGCTGCACGGGCCGGTCCGCGTCATCGACTGGTATTTCCGGTTCCGCGGCAAGACGATCCACAAGTACTGTCACTTCTTCCTGTTCGAGTCGCAGCAGGGAGACCCGGTGCCGCAGGCGGAAGAAGGCATCACCGACGTCGCGTGGTACCCGCTCGAGGATGCGCGGCAGACCATCTCCTACGAGAACGCCCGCGCCGTGCTCGAGCAGGCGGGCGAGATGGCGCACGCGCTGACCCGTGAGGCGGAGGACGCGGGGTGACGGCCGTGGTCCCGGTGTTTCATCCGCGGCGCGAGGCACGACGCGCGGTGAAGCGGGGGTATCCGCGCGGCGCCGGCACGGTGCGGCTGTGCCGCGACTTGGGCGCCGTGGAACGGCTGCTGCAGCAGCGGCTCGTGGACGCCGTGGTGCTCGACGTGAAGGCAGTCTCCCCCGCCGAGGCCGCGCTCGCCCTGCCGGGGCGCTTCCCCCGCATTCCGATGTTCGTGCTGTCGGCGTTTCGCCCCGACGACGGGCCGCTGCTCGCGGCGTGCCACGCGGCGGGGTTCGCCGGCATCCTGGTGGAAGGGGTGGACAACGCGGTCGCGGGGGAGTGGGTGGCGGGGCGCACCGCCGAGGTGGCCCGGCGCGCGGCCCTTGCGGACGCGCCCCGGCTGCTGCGGCTCACCGACCGGCTGCAGCTCGCGGCCTGGGACGAGGTGCTGCGACGCGCCGCCGGGCCGACCAAGACGGCCCAGGTCGCCGCGGCGCTGCGCGTGACGCGGGAGCACCTGTCGCGCGAGTTCGCGGCGGGCGGCGCGCCGAACCTGAAGCGTGTGATCGACCTGGCGCGAGCCGCCTGCGCGGCCGACCTGCTCGGCAACCCCGGCTATACCGTCCGAGCGGTGGTGCACATTCTCGGATATGCCTCGCCCAGCCACCTCGCCGGTGCGGCGCGCCGGGTCGCGGGCGCGACGCCGCAGGAGCTACGGGCCGTGGGCCCGGACGGCGTGCTGGCGCGATTCATTAGAGGAAGGACGAGGTCGAGAGTCTGACAATGTGGAATGCGGAATGGGGAATGCGGATATTGAAGGGTGGGGTTCGTTCTAGGAGAGCGGCCGCCCGGTTCGACGATGGCGCGGTCCATTCCGCACTCCGCATTCCGCACTCCGCACTCATGTGATAAATTTCACAAGCCACCAACACGGATCCCCATGGCCACCGATTCCATCCTGAGACCCGGCGAGCTCAAAGACATCCTCCTCAAGGAAATCCAGGCGGCCGACCTCGCCGAGATCGACGTCCGCGAGGTCGGCACGGTGCTGGAAGTGAAGGACGGCATCGCGCGCATCTACGGGCTCACGTCCGCGCTGGCGGGTGAGATGCTGGAGTTCACCTCGTCCGAGACGGGCGAGAAGGTCATCGGACAGGCGCTGAACCTGGAAGAGGACAACATCGGCGCCGTGATCTTCGGCGACTATCTCGTGCTGCGCGAAGGAGACGAGGTGCGGCGTACCGGGCGCGTCCTCGAGGTGCCGGTGGGGCCGGCGCTGGTGGGCCGGGTGGTGGACGCCCTGGGCCAGCCGGTGGACGGTCTCGGACCGATCCCCGCGGCCACGACTCGCAAGGTGGACATCGTCGCCCCCGGCATCATCAAGCGGCAGCCGGTGAAAGAGCCGCTGCAGACCGGCATCAAGGCGATCGACTCGATGATCCCCATCGGCCGCGGGCAGCGCGAGCTGATCATCGGGGACCGCGGCACCGGCAAGACGGCCCTCGCGATCGACACGATCATCAATCAGAAGGGCGAAGGGGTCATCTGCATCTACATCGCGATCGGGCAGAAGCGCTCGACCGTCGCGTCGGTCGTGGAAAAACTGAAGGAGCACGGCGCGATGGACTACAGCATCGTCCTCGTCGCCTCCGCCTCGGAGCCCGCCCCGATGCTGTACATCGCACCGTTCTCCGGCTGCGCGATGGGCGAGTACTTCATGTACGACGAGAAAAAGGCGACGCTGTGCGTGTACGACGACCTCTCGAAACAGGCCGCCGCGTATCGCCAGCTGTCGCTCGTGCTGCGGCGGCCGCCCGGGCGCGAAGCCTACCCGGGGGACGTGTTCTACCTCCACAGCCGGCTGCTCGAGCGCGCCGCCAAGCTCTCGAACGAGATGGGCGGCGGCTCGCTCACGGCGCTCCCCATCATCGAGACGCAGGCGGGGGACATCTCGGCGTACATTCCGACCAACGTCATCTCGATCACCGACGGGCAGATCTTCGTCGAGACCGACCTGTTCTACTCGAACGTGCGCCCCGCGATCAACCCGGGGATCTCGGTGTCGCGCGTGGGCGGAAGCGCGCAGATCAAGGCGATGAAGCAGGTGGCGGGGCGGCTGCGGCTCGACCTGGCGCAGTACCGGGAGCTGGAGGCGTTCTCGCAGTTCGGCTCGGAGCTCGACCAGGCGACCCAGAAGCAGCTGGCGCGCGGGGCCCGCGTGGTGGAGGTGCTGAAACAGCCGCAATACCAGCCCATGCCGGTCGAGCGGCAGGTCATGCTCATCTTCGCCGTGACGAACGGCTACCTGGACGACGTCGCCGTCCCGGCCATCAAGGGTTGGGAGCAGGGCTTCCTCGACTTCATGACGGCGCAGCACCCGGAGATCGGCGACGAGATCCGGACCCGCAGGGTGTTCACCGACGACCTCACCGGGCGGCTGCGGGCGGCGATCGACGAGTACAAGAAGATCGCGGCGCACTGATGGCCAAGCCCCGCGAGCTGCGCCGGCGCATCCGCTCGGTGCAGAGCACGCGCAAGATCACGAAGACGATGGAGCTGGTGGCCACGTCGAAGCTGAAGCGCGCGCAGGACCGCGTGGCCGCCGCGCGTCCCTACGCGGCGGCGCTCACCGAGGTGATGGGCGATCTCTACGATCCCGAGCTGGCGGAGCGCTTCCCGCTGTTGCGCCAGCCGCCGGAAGGAGGGGAGGGTCCCGCGCGGCGCGTCGCGCTCCTCCTCATCACCTCCAATCGCGGGCTGTGCGGGGCCTTCAACGCCAACCTGATCCGCGAGGCGCGGCGGCGGCTCGACGAGCTCGACCGCGCGGGCACCCGGGTGGACCTGCACGTCGTCGGCAAGAAGGGGATCACCTACTTCCGCTTCGCCAAGCGGCCGCTCGCGTCTCAGCGTACCGACATCGGCGACAAGCCGACCGCCACGCACGCCGCCGAGCTCGTCGGCCCGCTGGTGGCGCAGTTCGCGTCCGGTGGCGTGGACGCGGTGGAAGTGGTGTTCGCGCAGTTCCGGAGCGCGGTGTCCACGCCGCCGACGGTGCTCCGCATCCTCCCGGTCACGCCACCGACGGAAGGACGGAAGGACGGAAAGGGGATGGCGAGTCCACCTTCCGTCCTTCCGTCTTTCCGTCGCAGTGCGAATTACATCCTAAGGCCATCTGCGGAGGCGATTCTCGCCGAGCTCTTGCCGCTCTACGTCCGCAATCAGGTCTACCGGGCGCTGGTGGAGACGACGGCGGCGTTTTACGGGGCGCAGCGCACCGCGATGAAGAACGCGACGGACAACGCGGGCGACATGCTCGACGTCCTCAATCGCACGTACAACCGGGCGCGGCAAGCGCAGATCACGCAGGAGATCGCGGAGATCGTGGGGGGGGCGGAAGCCCTAAAGGGCTAGTCATCACGTTATCCGTCATCCGTCTCGAACCACGGACAACGGATGACGGACAACGGACAACGAGGATCAACATGGCGACACGAACGCAAGAGAAGACCAAGAAGCCCGCCGCCGAGCCGAAGCAGAATATCGGCAAGGTCGTCCAGGTCATCGGCCCCGTGCTCGACGTCGAGTTCGCGCCCCAGCGGCTGCCCGAGCTCTACAACGCACTGCTGATCGACCACGCCGGGAACGGCGCGCCGGCGATCCGTCTCGTGGCCGAGGTGCAGCAGCACATCGGGCGCAACCAGGTGCGCGCGGTGGCGATGAGCTCGACCGACGGGGTGGTGCGCGGCATGGACGTCGTCGACACCGGGCAGCCGATTACGGTGCCCGTGGGGAAGGCCGCGCTCGGTCGCATCCTCAACGTGCTGGGCGAGCCCGTGGACGAGGGCGACCCGATCCCGGCGAGCGCCGAGCGGTGGCCCATTCACCGCGAGACCCCGAAGTTCGTCGACCTGGAGCCCAAGACCGAGGTGTTCGAGACGGGGATCAAGGTCATCGATCTCATCGCGCCGTTCGTGAAGGGCGGCAAGATCGGACTGTTCGGCGGCGCCGGGGTGGGGAAGACCGTCATCATCCAGGAGCTGATCCACAACGTGGCGCTGGGCCACGGCGGCCGCTCGGTGTTCTGCGGCGTGGGCGAGCGCACCCGCGAGGGGAACGACCTCTACCTCGAGATGAAGGAGAGCGGCGTGCTCGCCTCCGCCGCGCTGATCTACGGGCAGATGAACGAGCCGCCGGGCGCGCGGCTGCGCGTGGGCCTGTCGGGGCTCACCGTCGCCGAATATTTCCGCGACGTGGAGGGCCAGGACGTGCTCGTCTTCATCGACAACATCTTCCGGTTCACGCAGGCCGGCTCCGAGGTGTCGGCTCTGCTGGGCCGCATGCCGTCCGCGGTGGGCTACCAGCCGACGCTCGCCACCGAAATGGGCGAGCTGCAGGAGCGGATCACGTCGACCAAGAAGGGCTCGATCACGTCGGTGCAGGCGATCTACGTGCCCGCCGACGACCTCACCGATCCCGCGCCGGCGGCGGCGTTTTCACACCTCGACGCGACCGTCGTGCTGTCGCGCCAGATCTTCGAGCTCGGCATCTACCCCGCGATGGATCCGCTCGCGTCGTCGTCACGCATCCTCGACGCCCAGTACCTGGGCGAGCGGCACTACAAGGTGGCGATCGAGGTGCAGCGGATCCTGCAGCGGTACAAGGACCTCCAGGACATCATCGCGATCCTCGGGATGGACGAGCTGTCCGAAGAGGACAAGCAGCTCGTGGCGCGCGCCCGCCGGGTACAGCGCTTCCTGTCGCAGCCGTTCTTCGTGGCCACCCAGTTCACGGGGCTCGAGGGCAAGTACGTGAAGCTCGAGGACACGATCAGCTCCTTCGAGCGCGTCGTGGCGGGGGAATTCGATCAGCTCCCGGAACAGGCGTTCTACATGGTGGCGGGGATCGACGAAGTGGTGGAGCAGGCGAAACGTCTGGCCACGGCCTGAGTGATGCACGTCACGGTCGTTTCCCCCGAGCGGGCGGTATTCGATGGGGCCGCCGACGCGGTGGTCGCGCCGGCGTACGACGGCCAGGTCGGCATCCTGCCGGGCCATGCACCGTTCCTCGCGTTGCTCGGGACCGGCGTCCTCGCGGTGCGGCAGGGGAGCGCGTCGAGCCGCTTCACCATCGCGGGTGGCTTCCTCCAGGTCGTGGGGGCGGGCGGGGGGGGCGACGCGGTCCGGATTGTGGCCGATCGGGTCGAAGAGTCTTGACAGATCGCGGGGTCGCCCTTAGCGATGTGCGGCTTTTGATCGGCACGGCGCCCGTCACTCTTCCCTGGGGAGGCTTGTCCTATGCGGAAGCTGATCGGCAGTGTGGTGCTGGTGACGCTTGGTGCGATGTTGCCCGCCCTCGCCGCGGCGCAGCGGCGGGCCGCGCCGGAGGCCGGCCCGCAGCATGAGCTCGGCGTTGATCTCGCGTTCAACTATGTCAGTGTTGGCAGCGGCGGCGGCAGCGGTGTCCGGCTGGCCGCGCCGGTCGACGTACGGATCGGCTTCCTGTCGCGGTCGCAGAACATGTTCGAGGGCCGGGTCTCGCTGCTGTGGGACTCGAACAGCGGCTTCGTCGCCTTCTCACCCGGGGTCAACATCCTCCACCAGCTGAAGCGGGGCACCGGCACGCACGGACTGATGCGCGCCACGTACGTGACCGGCGGGGTGGGACTGAACATCACCAAGGCCGGCTCGGGTGCGAGCACCGCGACGCAATTCGTGCTGAATGGCGGCCTCGGGAAACGCCTCCCGTACGAGAGCGCGGTGTTCCGCCCTGAAGCGTTCATCGCGTACGCCTTCAAGACCAGCACGGTGCCGAGCGAGTTCTCGATCGGCGTGCGGCTCGGCTTGTCCTTCTGGCACTAGCCCCGCGGCCGGGCGCGGTGTGAGCCGCGTCACCCGGGGATGTCTGCGGCCCGTCCACGGTGTGGACGGGCCGCCTCGCTTGTAACGGGGGTGGGGAAGGGGGCGGCGCGGAACGCTCCCGGGCCCCTCGGGTACCTGTGTCACGTCGTTTCCGAATCGATCCTGACGGGAGAGAGCATGCGGAACAACGTTGCGGTGTTGATCACCGCGGTCTCGAGCGCGATCGCGACCGCAGCCGGCGCGCAGGCGACCGGGATGCCGTCGTTCAACGCGCCTTACCGGGCGTTTCAGCGCTCGGAGTTCGGCGGGGTCCTGAGCTTCCCCGACGGCGGCGGCACGGGGTTCGAGGGCGTGTATCGCTACGCCAGCGGGAAATTCGACATCGGGCTGCGCGGCGGCTTCTTCGATCCGGGCGGCAACGCGAGCACGGTCGTCCTCGCCGGCATCGAGGCGCGGGAGCGGGTCATCACGCACACCGTCGACTTCCCGCTCGACGGCGCCATCGTGTTCGGCGCCGGCGCCGACCTCGTGAGCGGCGGCTCCGAGCTCAACATCCCCGTGGGCCTGTCGCTCGGCCGGCGGATCGATCCGCAGGGGTCCACGGTGAGCATCGTCCCCTACGTGCAGCCGACGCTCGCCTTCATCGTGGGCGATCAGCCTTCGGACCTCATCTTCGCCTTCGGCATCGGGGCGGACTTCCGGCTCTCCCGCGTGCTCGACGCGCGCGTCTCCGGCGGCTTGGGCGACGCGCCGCTCACGGGCGTGTCGATCAGCGCCGTGTGGGTGCACTAGACCGACACGCGATTGACTTGCCGGGCCTGAGGTCACTACCGTTGGCTCGGCTCCTGCATCGATTCCTTCTTGACGTGGAAGGGGTGCCTATGAAGCGCGCAGTGTTGATTCTCGGAATGGTGGCATTGCTGGCCGCGCCCGCTGCCCCCGTGGCGGCCCAGTGGCTCGGCGAGCCGGTGTGGAACAGTCCCAAGGGCGGAACGGGCCTCACGATCTACGCCGACTACGGCAAGCCCAATGACAGCTACGGATCGGGCAACGCCTTCGGCGGGCGCGTCTCGCTCGGCCTCGGTACGCTGACCCTCACCGCGGGCCTCTCCACGTACAAGTCCGACTCGCTCGGGCCCGATCGCATCACCTCATACGGAGGTAACGCGGAGTTCCGCTTGATCGGCGGCAGCTTGCTACCGGTAGCTGTCAACCTGCAGGCGGGCGCTGCGCGCTCCGACTCGGCGAACAGCACGGCCGCGCAAACCGTCGTCACCGGCGCCGCCGGCATCTCCGTGCCGCTGCCGACGCCCGGCTTCAGCGTCGAGCCGTACTTCTCGCCCGGCGTGCGATACCGGGACTTCGGCTCGGGTAACGGCTCGAGCACGGAGTTCGGGTACGCGATCGGGGCGAACCTGAGCTTCGGGTTGCTCGGCGTGCATCTCGCCTACGACAACGAGAAGCTGAAGGGCGGTGGGAGCGTCGGCGTGTTCGGGGTCGGGGCGCACGTCGCGATCAAGCTGCCACTCGGCATGTGAGCGTGGTTCACAACCCCGTTTGCAGGCGCTAGCTTTGGGGCGCGCCGTTCCCGGCGCGCCCCGTTCGTTTTCCAGGAGCCCTGTGACCCGGTTTGTCGTCTCGCGAGCGTCGATCCTCGCGCTGGCTCTCGCCGTGAGCGCCTGCGCCCTCACCCTCGACTCCACCCACCTCGGCGTGCCGGTGTCGTTGGCCGGCGCGGCGTCCTCGCCCGACGCGGGGACGCCGTTCCGAATCACCAAGCATCCCGTCTATCTCTTCGCGGGGCTGGTGCCCGTGTCACAGCCCAATCTCGAGGACGTGCTCGCCGGTCAGGTGGGGACGGGAGCGCGAATCACGAATCTGCGCATCAGAGTTCGGAGCCGCTGGAGCGACTTGCTGATCACCGGGCTCACGCTCGGGGTCGTGGTGCCCCGCTCGGTGACCTTCGAAGGGGTGGTCGTTCCGCGGTAGGGGCACGGCAATTTGGTGTAGGGGCACGCCGATCTTGTGTAGGCGCACGGCAATGCCGTGCCCCTACATACCCACGATCAGCTTCTTCACCAGCGCCGTCGTCCGCTCCGCCGCGCCCCGTCCCTCTCGAGCGAGGCGCTTGCCCGCCTCCCCCGCCTTCTTCCGGGCCGCCGGATCGTGGTACCACACCAGCCACTGGGCGTGCAGCGGCTGCCGCCCGGCCGCCGGCAGCGCCACCGCGCCGCCGCGCTCGAGCAGCAGCGCGGCGTCGCGGCTCATCTGCCAGTGCGGGCCGATCACCACCGGGACGCCGAAGGCGGCGGGCTCGAGCACCGAGTGCAGTCCCGCGCGGTGGTAGCCGCCGCCGACGAGGGCGACGTCCGCCAGCGCGTACAGGTCGGCGAGGATGCCGACGCGGTCGACCACGATCACCTGCGCCGTAGCCGTTTGCTCGAGCTGCGACAGCCGCACGGGGCGGGGGAGGCCGAGCCGCGCGGCGAGCAGGCTGATGCCGGCGAGGTGATCGGGGTTGGGCTCGTGCGGCGCGAGCACCAGCCGGGCCGTGGGTACCTGCGCCAGCAGGTCGACGAACGCCGGCAGGACGACGGCTTCATCGGCGGGCCAGGTGGATCCCGCGACGATCGTGAACGTTCCGGCGGGTGCGATCGCGAGCCGGGCGAACGGATCGCGCGTGCGGTCGAACCGTTCGGCGCGCTCGGCGACCGAGTCGTAGCGAGTGTCCCCCGTCACCTCGATCACCTCGCGACGCGCGCCCAGCAGCTCGAGGCGCCGGCCGTCCGCTTCGCTGATGGCCCCGATGCGGTCCATGGCGCGGTACGCCGGATACGCCCAGCCGCGCGCCGGCCACCTGAGCCGCGAGCTGTGCGGCGCCACGGTGGCCGAGATCAACGCCAGCTTCACGCCGCGCCGCGCCGCCGCGAGCGCGAGCTCCGGCCACACGTCGAGCTTCGAGAACACCAGCGCCGACGGTTGCAGCGCATCGAGCGCCGCCCGAACGTCGCGCGGGCGGTCGAGCGGCAGATAGTCGGCGATGTCGACGGGGAGGCTGCGGGCGAGGCGCTCGGCGGAAGGCGAAAAGAACGTGTAGGCGAGCTGCCACTGCGGCGCTTCGGCGCGCAGCGCCTCGAGCACCGGCTTCGCCTGCAGCCCCTCGCCCACCGAGGGGGCGTGCACCCACACGAGCGGCCGCCCGGTCTCGCGGTGCGCGCGCCCCCACGCGCGCAGCCGCTCCACCACCTCGCGGCGCGCCTCGAGCCCGCGGGCGACCTTCTTGTCGAACCGGGCCGCGAGAGGAAGGGCGCGCCGCGCGAGGCTCAGGCCGAGCCGGTATATGAAGGAAGGGCGCGCCATCAGGCCCCGGTCTTGCTCCGGTACACCGAATCGAGCACGGCCCGGAACACCTCGACCGGAGCGTTTCCCTCGAGCAGTCCGCCCTCGATGTAAAACGTGGGGGTGCTCACCGCTCCCGCGCGCCGGGCTCGCTCGGCGTCGGCCTGGACCTCGGTCGCGGTGGCGTGCGCGCGCAAGCACGCCGCGAGCCGGGCGTGATCCGCGCCCGCCGAGTCGCCGAGCGCGAGCAGCATGGGGCGGGGGTCCGCGAGCTTCGCCCAGCCGTCCTGATGCCGGAACAGGAGATCGTGCATCGGCCAGAACCGGCTCTGGCGGGCGGCGCACATGGCGGCCTCCGCGGCGGCGGTGGCGTTGGCGTGGAGACTGGGGAGCGGGAGGTTGATGTAGACGAAGCGCACCTTCCCGGTCGTCACGTACTCGCGCTCCAACAGCGGGAGCGTGGCGAGCGCGAACGCTCTGCAGTAGGGGCACTGGAAGTCGGACATCTCGTAGACCGTGACCGGGGCGTTTAGACGGCCCCGCGAGCGCGCGACGAGCGGGTCGAGCTGCGCCGCGCCGCTGTACAGCGCGAGCAGCGCGGCGCCCGCCAAGACACGTTGGATCATGGCGCCAAAGCTAATGAAATCTTATTCTGGGGGGACCATGACGATGTCTCGCGCGCTGCTCGCCTTGCTGGTGACCGCGGGAGCCGGGGCCGGTCCGCCGTCTCATCGCGCCTCCAAGCCATTCCGGCCTCAAGCCGGATTGTGCAAGGCGTGCCACCAGAACGTCTTCGCGACCTTCGTGCAGACCGCGCACTTCCACACTTCCGCCGAGGCAACCACGCAATCCATCCGGGGACGCTTCTCCGGGGGACATAACCTGCTGCGCACCAGTTCGGAGGGGCTCTACTTCAAAATGGAGCGGCGCGACCGCGCTTTCTACCAGACCGCCGTGGACTCGACTCAGGGCCGCTCAACGAGCGAGCGCATCGATTTGGTCGTGGGGTCGGGGCGGCGCGGGCAATCCTTTCTCTATTGGAGACGTGGGCTCTTGTTCGAGTTGCCGGTCTCTTATCTGACTGGCATCGATGCGTGGATCAACAGCCCCGGCTATACGGATGGCCAGATCGACTTTGGGCGACTCATCGTCCCGCGTTGCCTGGAATGCCACACCACGTCGTTCACCCTGCAAACGGACCGCGGTGTGGTGAGATACGCCCGCGACTATGCGTTGGGGATCTCTTGTGAGAAATGCCACGGCGACGGGCGAGCACACGTCGCGTATCACTCATCCCATCCGGCGGACGGCAGCGGCAAGTACATTCTCAACCCGGCGCGCTTCTCGAGAGATCGGAAGGTGGACACCTGCGCTTTGTGCCATTCGGGCGAGGGCACACCGCGCGCACCGCCGTTTTCGTACCGGCCGGGCGAGAAGCTGGATGACTACTTGGTCCCTCCATCCGATCGGGACGTGCCGACGCCGGACGTCCACGGCAATCAGGTCGGGCTCTTGCGGCGCAGCAAATGCTATCGCTCCAGCCCGGGCATGTCCTGTTCCACGTGCCACGACGTCCATCGACCGGAGCGAGATGTGACGGCGTTCGCACAGAAATGTCTGGCGTGTCATCAGACCGGCGGCCACCCGATGGCGGCCGAGATCGGCGGTCGGATGCTAACCGACTGTATCGACTGTCACATGCCCAACCGGAAATCCAAGGCGATCCAGATCAATGCGCCGACGAGACAATTCGCCCTGTATTTTCGGAGCCATGCGATCGGGATCTACCCGGAGGCTGCGGCGGCGGTGCTGCAAAGAAGCGACCAGAGACGGAACCGATAGGGCCGAGCCGCTCGACCTCAGGGGGAGGACCTGGTCCAGATGACGATCACGCCGCAGCCGGAGTTGGTGCCGAGGAAGTCACCCGGGGTCTCGGACGAGCCGCGGTAGATCTCGATTCCCTTCACGTCGAGCGGTGGCGTGTGCCGCGCGAAGTAGGGCGTCGACTCATGGCCGTCGAGGTAGTACTGCGGGTAACACCCCGGCGGCGATCGCACCATCTTCGGGACACAGTCGTTGTAGACGCACATCTGCTGGACCCCGTGTACCGTGACGAGCACGTCGACGAGCGTGGTCGGATGGAGACGCTCGATCTGCTCCTGGGTGAGAAACGAGCCCATGCCGGAGTGGCGTCGGCGCTCGAAGTCTGCATAGCGACGGGACGCGAGCGGCTGTTTTCCCTTGACCAGGACCCCCGGCAGCTCGTAGGGGAGCGGATCCAGCTCGAAGCGGCGTGGAGCGGTCTGCCCCGGCTGCGCAGTGACACGCCAGGCGCGAGACGCGTAGCCGACCGCGCGGATCTCCACGGAGACCTCCCCACCGGGAACACCACTGAGCGTGAACCGGCCAAGGGAGTCGGTGGTCGTGGCGAGCGCGGTGCCGACTACCACCACGCGCGCGCCGCCGATGGGCTCGTGAGTCTCGCGGGCAGCGAGTTGCCCGATCACGACGCTGGTATCCCGCTGGCCACCGCCAGCCACTTGAGCCGGCGCCGGGCTCAGCGTCGCCTGCCCGACCGCCAAGCTGGCCAGGAGGGCCGCTACGAGGGCCGGCGTGTGGCCTCCCGCGGCAGGGGGGCCCGCCCGGGACCGGATAGTGGGCATCGCGTCTTCCGCTGGGCCTGTGGCACAATGTAACCCCCGTCGTGGCACCCCGAAAGCATTAGGGTATGGCCGGTATTGCGCACTTCCCGGAGGGCGTGCACTATAACCCGAGTTTTACTGCTCGGCCCCCGTCCGAGCCGTCGGGAGTAAGAAGCAGAACTTCTTGCCAAGGGGGGCTTCATTATGAGGCGTCGTTCGTTCAGCGCAACCGTCTGCGCTGGCGCGCTGCTCGCGTTGTGCGTTGCGGCGTCCGGTCGCGCGCAGGCGCAATCCGCGGTGATCACAGGCAAAGTCACGGGGAGACAGAGCGAGCCGCTGGGCGGGGTGATCGTCCTGATCGAGGAGCTCGGTACCGCCGTGGCGACCACGAATGCGGGAAGCTACACCCTCACCGTCCCGGCGGACCGGACGAAGGGCCAAACCGTCTCGCTACGCGCGCGCTACATCGGCTACTCGCCCGGGCTCAAACAAATCACGCTCACGCCGGGGACCCAGACGCAGGACTTCGAGCTGAAGTTCGACCCGATGACGCTCGACGCCCTCGTCGTGACGGGCGTGGCGGAGGCGATGGAGGCGAAGAAGCTCACGTTCTCTGTTGCCCACGTCGATGCCTCGCAGCTGGAGCAGGCGCCGGCGGTCACGGCACTGGGCTCGCTCGAAGGCAAGGCGGCGGGCGTGCGTCTGATCCAGGGCAGCGGCGCGCCGGGCAGTGAGCCGATGCTCCGGCTGCGTGGTGCGACCGCGATCCCCACGCCCTCGGCCTGCGGGATTTCCGCTACGTGTGCTGCTACTGCAGTGCCCGGTCCGCTGATCATCGTGGACGGGACCATCACGCGGCAAACACTCGCCGATATCAACTCGGAGGACATTGAGCGGGTCGAGATCGTCAAGGGCGCGGCGGCGTCGTCCTTGTACGGCTCGGACGCCGCGAACGGCGTGGTGCAAATCTTCACCAAGCGGGGGTCCAACATTGCGGACGGCCAGCTCGTCGTGACGGTGCGCAACGAGTACGGTGAGTCGTTCCGTCCCAAGTCGTTGCCCGTGTCGCTCGCGCACCCGTATGTGGTGAACGCAGCCGGCGTCTACGTCGACTCGGCCACTGGCACTCCGATTTCCCTCACTGCGAAGCCCGAGGTCAAGGACGACCATATCGCCGACGTTCCGTACACGACCGTGTTCGACCACCAAGCTGAGCTCCTGACGCACGGCCCGACCTACACCAACTACGTCTCGATCGGGCAGCGCAAGGGGAACACGAACTATAGCGTGTCGTTCGAGAACACCAAAGAAGACGGGGTCATCAAGCTGCTGAAAGGCTATACCCGGCAGAACGTTCGGGTGAACGTCGATCAGGCGTTGACGCCCCGGCTCGACCTGTCGGTGGGCGGTTTCTTCGGCAAGTCGAACAATAACCAGCTCACGCAGGGCCCCGGCTCGCCGTTCTTCGCCGTGACGTTCGTCGACCCCAACATTGACCTCTTAGCGACAAACGCGGACGGGTCGTCGTACCGAGCGTTCATCCCCTACAACCTCACGAACGCATCCAATCCGCTGTACACGCTGGCGAACCAGCAAATCAACACCGACCGCTCCCGCTTCAGCGGGTACGGCCGCGCGACCTACCGGCTGCTCGACTGGCTCTCGCTTGAGGGGAACTACAACTACGACCAGGAGGCGTCCAATTACACGAACCTGACGCCGGATGGCTTCCTCGATGCGAAGGGCAGCTTCACGCCCGGTGGTCTCGTCAAGACCGACAGCGGCGGCCGAACCTTCAACACGGGTGCGACGCTCACGAGCGTGCGCACCTTCCAGCTCGGCTCGTGGAACGTGCGGAACACGACCAAAGCCGCTTTCGTGTACGAGGACCAGGAGGCGACGAACTTCAGTGTCACGAGCAACGCGTTCGCCGTCATAAAGACGCCGGAGTTTAACGCGATCGATCCCACGTCGGTGTTTCCCGCTTCCCGGGACGTGACGATCCGGAACGAGAACTACTACTTGATCTCGACGTTCGACATCAAGGATCGATATCTGCTGGACGGCCTGGTGCGGCGTGACGGGTCGTCGCTGTTCGGCCCGGAGAGCCGCTGGCAGACGTACTACCGGGTCTCAGGAGCGTACCGCCTGTCGCAGGACTTCCACATCAACGGCGTCGACGAGCTGAAGCTGCGCGCGTCGTACGGGACCGCTGGTTTGCGGCCGACATACGACGCCCAGTACGAGACCTATCAAATCGTGGGTGGGAAGCCGAAAAAGTACGTACTCGGGAACACGAACCTCAAGCCGGCGCGCTCCGGGGAGATGGAGCTCGGTGTCAACATCGATCTCCTCTCGCGCTTCTCGCTCGAGTATTCGTACTCCCGCAAGGAGACAAAGGACCAGATCTTGCTGGTGCCGATCAATCCGGTGGCCGGCTTCTCCCGGCAATGGCAGAACGCCGCTACCCTGCTGGGACATACCCACGAGCTGTCGCTGAGCGCGATCCTGGCGGACCAGCCCGACTTGTCCTGGCGGGTGAACATCGCCGCCGACCGCACGCGCCAGAAGATCACGCAAGCTAACTACGCGGACGGGAAGTCGCTGGCATACTTCATCGGCCCCAGCTACGGCGGCAATAACGAGGTGACCAAGGCCTTCTTGATCGCAGCTGGGGAAGAGCTCGGGGTCATCTATGGAACCAAGACGGTCACCAGCATCTCGCAGCTGTACGACGATCCGAGCAAGTCGCCGACCTGCCCGGGGGCCTATTGCCCGGATAGCTTCGTGGTCAACGAGGACGGGTACGTCGTGCAGAAGAGCGCCTTCCACACGATCAACGAACGGCCCATCGCCTACGTGGACAAGAACGGGAAGTCGAGCGTCAAGATCGCGGACGTGAACCCGGACTTCAATCTCAGCTTCACGAGCACGCTGCGGTACAAGAACTTCTCGATCTATGGACTGGTGGATTGGGTGCAGGGCGGCAAGATCTACAACGGCACGCGCCAGTGGCCGTTCTTCGAGTACCGCGACCGCGTCTACGACCAGTCGAAGAAGCCGTCGGTGGATTGCACCGGCACGACGGACCCGACGCATTGCCCGTACAGCACAGGGAAGAAACCGATCGAGTACTACCAGTTTTTCTACAACGGCATCGACCCGATCGACTTCTTCGTCGAGCCGGGCACATACGTGAAGATCAAGGAACTGAACGTCAGCTATACCTTCGATCGCAGCACGCTGTCGAAGCTCGGTCTCGGTATCAATAGCCTTCGCATCGGCGTGATCGGGCGCAACCTCTTCACCTTCACGAAGTACTCGGGATACGATCCGGAAGTGGCGGGCCTCTCAGGGGATGCCTTCACGTTCAGGTTTGACGGCTTCTCGTACCCGAACTTCCGGACGTTCACCGGCTTTGCGGAGATCAACTTCTGAACCCGCGGACCGACATGTGAGGAGCACGACTATGAGCCTGATTGAGAAAGCTCCGCGGGTATCGGGCCTCTGTGTGGCCCTGATCCTCGCTGCTGGATGCGACACGCTCAACATCGAGAATCCCAACGCACCGGACTCCAAGCGCTTGTTGTCGGACCCGGGGAGCGTGTTGTCGCTCGGCGTGGGGGCTATGCAGACGTGGTTCAATACCTTCGAGAACATCGATCCGGGCACGACCCTAAGCGTCATGGCCCGCAGCGGTGTGGCGGCGTGGAACAACTTCCAGATCCGGTTCTACACAGGCTGCACCTACGGTGCCCCGCTGGGGCCGATGCCCGCCCCGTACGACTCTCTCGGTACCTGCGGGACCAAGATCGCCACCTACAAGCGGGTCGAGTGGCAAAACGATCCGACCTCGACGCGGCGGCTTGAGATAGAGACGTACTGGTACGGGTACTACGCAGCGCTGTCCTCGGCTAACGACGTCGTCAAAGCGACGCGGGTAAATGGCGTCTTCAAGTCGGACACGACGACGTCGAAGATGGTGGAGACCATGGCGGTGCTGGTGCAGGCATTGTGCCTGGGCGAGCTCGCGCTGAATTACGACAAGGGCTTCGTCGTCGACTACAACACCGACCTCCTGACGCTCCAGTTTGCCGGTCGGACGGCCATGCGGGACTCGGCCTTGGCGAGGTTCGACGAGGCGATCCAGCTGGCGAAAACGCACACCTTCACCGTCGACGCGAGCTTCTTCAACAAACCTGGCGTCGCGTACGACAACATCAGCGTCGCCCAAATCGCCAACACGATGGCGGCCCGTTTGCTGGCATACTTCGCGCGCGACTCCGCGGAGAACAGAGACATCGCGGCCGGAGGGGTTGTGGACTGGGCCAGGGTCGCGTCGTATGCCGACAGCGGCATTAGCTCCTCGATTACGAGCGGCGGACTGGCAGCAGCGCCGTTCGACTGGATTTTCCAGGGCGACGGCTGCGTCAACTGGTGCGACGGCCTGAAGAATTGGTCCAACGACATGACCACGATGCGGGTCCACACCCGCGTCGCGCATCTGATGGATCCGACCACCCAGCCGGACCCCTGGAGAGCCGTGGCCGATAGCCAACCGGTCTGGGGTGTGACGTCGTTCGACAAGCGGTTGGGGGACGGGACCTTCGGACCGGTGGGGCAACACAAGGGTAGCCCGGGACCCGGCGGCGTCGACTCCGCCGCAGAAACCTACTCTGCGACCGCGAATGCGGGAACGGACTTCGCCTGGAGCTACGACAAGGAGATTCAGTTCACCGCCCGCGGCTCGTGGCATCAGAGCGCCCTGGGGAACATCCGCTACATAGACGTCGCCGAGGCCCCGATGAATCCGCCGGGTGTGGCGAACGGGGTCGGAACGGCCCCGGTCGTCCTCGCGGCCGAAAACGACCTCATCCTTGCAGAGGCGCTGATTCGGGGTCCGACGCCCAATCTGGGCCAGGCGGCAGTGCTGATCAACAAAACGCGCGTCACGCGGGGGGGACTGTCACCCGCCCCCAGTGCTAATGGTCTCCTCGCAGACCTGCAGTATGAGCAGGATGTCGAGCTATACAGCTCGAACGTGGCACCATATTACAACCAGCGGCGCATCGATGGCCTTGAGCCGCTCACACCGCACGAGTTCCCGGTCCCGGCGCAGGAGCTGGGTGTCTTGGGACTGCCTCTCTACACGTGGGGCGGCGCGAGCAACCCGCTCAACAGTACCCCCGCGCCGGCGCCGCCGGCCCCAGTGGCTGCGGCCCTGGTTCAGAACGCGCCACGCATGTGGGCCGAGATCCAGCGGGAGCAGCGGGGTCGAATGCTCGCGAACACGCTTCTGAAGGGCCTGCTGCGCTAGCTTGGTGGCAGCCGATCGACGCCAACAGGCGCGTCGCTTCGCGGCGCGCCTGTTCAGTTATCAGCGGAGTCTCCGTGATCGAATCCAAGGTGATGTCGCGCGTCGCGTTGGCGTGCGGTCTCGCGCTGCTGGTGACCGGCGGCGGCTGCCGGAGCGCGCCGCCGTCGGCGGACTCGCGGCTGGTGACGGGATGGATGCGCGCCCTGTACGCGCTCGTGCGTGCAGAGCGTCTCTCGCCGCCCGTGGCGGCGCGCGTGTTCGCGTACGGCGCCGTCGCCTTGTACGAGGGGCTGAGGCCAGGGTCCCCCCAGCTCAAGTCCCTCGCCGGCCAGCTGAACGGGTTGCATGACCTCCCGGCCCCCCGACCGGGTGAGCGCTATGATTGGCCCACCGTCGCCGTGAGCGCCGAGACGACCGCGCTCAATGGCCTGTTTCGCGAGGGTCTTCCCGCGACGCAGGCGGCGATCGCCCAGCTGGGCGACTCGCAGATCGCCGCGCGCGCGACCACCGGCCTGTCGCCCGCGATGCGCGATCGCTCGGTCGCCTACGGCGCCGCGCTGGGCCGCGCCATCCTCGACTGGGCGGCGGCCGACCGGTTCGCCGAGACTCGGGGGCTGACCTGGAAGCCGCCCCGGGGGCGGCAGTACTGGGTCAACACCGGCGAGCCGTCGCAGTACATCGCGACGGCGCTCTCGGCCGTCTCGGAGGCCGTGACGCTGGGCAATCCCGCCGACACCCTCGCGGTAGGTACGGCGGCCGAGCGCTCGCTCATCGTCACGCGCCCGAAGTCCTCGCGTATCAAGACGCTCCCCGGCCTCAACCCCACGGGCGTCACCGAGCCGTACTGGGACCGGCTGCGCCCCTTCGTGCTCACCTCGCTGGACCAGTGCGCCCCGCCTCCTCCAGTGCCGTTCTCGGAAGCGCCCGGGTCCGAGTTCTTACGGCAGGTCAAGGCAGTCTACGACACCGGCCGGACGTTAACCCCCGAGCAGCGCGAGATCGCTTTGTACTGGGCCGACAACCCGGGCGAATCGGGCACCCCGCCTGGCCACTGGCTGCTGATCGCCAGCCAGCTTGGGGGCGAGCTGCACCTCGATGCCGACCGCTCGGCGGAGCTGTTCGTGCTGACGACGGTGGCGATGGCGGACGCGTTCATCTCCTGCTGGCACGAGAAGTTCAGCTTCAGCCTGGTGCGGCCCGTCACCTACATCCGCCGCGTCATCGATCCGCAGTGGCGCACCCTGATCCCCACCCCACCCTTCCCGGAGTACACGGCGGGGCACGCGGTCCAGTCGGGGGCCGCGGCCGGAGTGCTCACCGCGTTGTTCGGGGATCGGCCGTTCGCGGACTCCACCCACGTGAACATCGGCCGGCCGGTTCGGCGCTTCGCGTCGTTCCGGGCGGCGGCCGACGAGGTGGCGCGTTCGCGGCTCTATGCGGGCCTGCACTACCCGATGTCGTTGAGCAATGGTCTCGCCCAAGGTGAGTGCATCGCCGACAAGGTGATGGCGCGGGTCAGGACGCGGGCCCAACGGTGAGACGCCGCGCCGTCGTGGCGGCCGGCCTCGCGCTGGTGTCGCTGGGCTCGGGCTGCCGCCGCGCCGCCCCGCCCCCCGAGCCATGGCACGAGGACGTGGGGTACCGCTGGCGCGAGCTGCATGTGCCCTCGAGCCGGAGGGGACCGGGCTTCACTGAGCTGCCCGCTTCGCGGACCGGCATCAGCTTCGTCGACTCGGTCACCCTCGACAGCGCGCTCTGGAACCGCCATCTGGCGCAGGGCGGGGGCGTGGCGCTGGGCGACGTCGACGGCGACGGGCTTCCCGACATCTACCTCACGAGCAACGAAGGGTCGAACGCCCTGTACCGCAACTTGGGCGATTGGCGGTTCGAGGACATCACCGCCAAGGCCGGCGTCGCCATGACCGGGCGGCATTCGACGGGGGCGGTCTTCGCCGACGTGGACGGCGACGGTGACCTGGACTTGCTGGTGAGCACGCTCGGCGGGGGCGTGGCCCTGTTTCTGAACGACGGCCACGGCGTGTTCACGGAGCGGACTACCGAGGCGGGGCTCGCGTCGCATGCCGCCAGTATGACGATGACGCTGACCGACGTGGACGGCGACGGCCACCTCGATCTCTACGTCGCCAATTACAAGACCCGGTCCGCGTTGGACATCTATCCGCCGCAGGAGCGGGCGTTCAACCAGGTGGTCCGACAGGTGGGGCAGCGCTTCGAGGTCGTGCCCAAGTTTCAAAAGGATTATCGCGTGGTGGACCGGCCCGAGTACAACCTGGTCTCGATGCAGCAGCGGGCCGATCCGGACGCCTTCTACCTGAACGACGGGAAGGGGCACTTCACCTTCGTGCCCTGGACTAAGGGCCGCTTCCTGGACGAGACCGGCAAGCCGCTCGCCACGGCGCCGGAATACTTCGGCCTGTCGGCCAAGTTCACGGATGTGGACGGTGACGGTGCGCCGGACCTCTATGTGTGCGACGACTTCGAGGATCCGGACCTGTTCTGGCTGAACGACGGCACGGGCACGTTCCGGGCCGTGCCGCGTCTCGCCGTGCGGAACACGAGCAACTCCTCGATGGCGGTCGATTTCTCCGACGTGGACCGGGACGGCAACGTGGACATCCTGGTCGTGGACATGCTGGGCCGGGGGGCGCGCCGCAAGGCGGAGATCCCCACGCACACGCCGCTCCCGAAGCTCATCGGACAGATCGATGACCGCCCCCAGTGGCAGCGCAACACGCTGCTTCGCAACCGCGGCGACGGGACATTCGAGCAGATCGCGGCCTACGCAGGCATCGAGGCCTCTGACTGGACGTGGGACGTGCTGTTCCTGGACGTGGACCTGGACGGCTACGAGGACGTGCTCGCCACCACCGGTCATCTGTGGGACGTAATGGACGCGGATACGTGGGAGCGGATCCGGACGACGTTCACCGGGGCTGCCTGGCGGCGGGAGCTTGCCCTCTTCCCGAAGCTGGCCCTCAGGAGCGTCGCCTTCCACAACAACGGCGACCTGACGTTCTCGGATGTTGGTGAGCGGTGGGGGTTCGGCGGCGATGACGCCATTTCGCACGGGATGGCGACGGCGGACCTGGACGGGGACGGCGGTCTCGACGTCGTCGTAAACCGGCTCAACTCGCCCGCGGCCGTGTTCAGGAACGACGCCGGGGCGCCGCGTGTGGCCGTACGGCTGCGCGGCGCGGCACCGAACACCGCGGGTGCCGGCTCGAAGATTCGCGTGCTCGGCGGCCCGGTACCGGTGCAACAGAAAGAGGTCGTGCTCGGGGGAACGTACCTCTCGGGGTCCGACCCTCTGTACACGTTCGCCGCCGGCACGGCCCAAGACCTCACCATCGAGGTTGACTGGCGGCGCCGCTGGCATTCCGTGCTGCGCGCGGTGAAGCCCAACCGCGAGTACGAAATCATCGAGCCGCCTCCGGGCCCGGCCACCGCGCGGCCCGCGGCTGTGCCGGCGCACCCCGAGGCGCCGTGGTTCCGCGATGTCTCGACCCTACTCGGCCACCGCCATGTAGAGACGCCGTACAACGACTGGACTCGTCAGCCGCTCCTCCCCCAGGCGTTGAGCCAGCTCGGACCTGGGGTGACGTGGTACGACGTCGACGGCGACGGCCAGGAGGACCTGTTGATCACGTCGGGGCGCGGCGGCGTGCTCGCCTACTATCGGAATGATCGCGGCCGGTTCAACCGGGTCGATCTGCACGTGGCTCCGGCTCGCTATGACGAGACCACGGCGCTGCCGCTGCCCGACGGTAAGGGTGGCACGACGCTGCTCGTGGGGCAGTCGAACTACGAGTCGCTCACGCCGGGGGAGGCGGCCGGCGTGCCCAGCGTGTTGGCGATCACCCCTGGCACCGGCCGCACGACGCCGCTCATCCCTGGTGATGTGCCGAGTGTTGGACCGCTCGCCGTGGCGGACGTTGATGGGGATGGCGACCTGGACCTGTTCGTGGGCGGGCGCGTCGCGCCGGGCGCGTATCCGGAGCCGGTTTCGTCACGGCTGTTTCGGAACGAGGGCGGTCGCTTCGTGTTGGACGAGGTCAACACGCGCTTGCTCCAGGATGTCGGGATGGTCTCGGCGGCCGTCTTCTCGGACGTAAACGGGGACGGCTGGCCTGATCTCATCGTCGCGCCGGAGTGGGGATCGCTCCGGCTGTTCCTCAACGACCACGGCCGTTTCCGCGACGCTACCGCTGACTGGGGACTGGACAAGATCGTGGGTCGCTGGAACGGCGTGACAACGGGCGACCTGGACGGGGACGGGCGTCTCGACATCGTCGCGACCAGCTGGGGCCGCAATACCAAGTATCACGTCGACGCCGCGCACCCGCTCTTCCTCTACTTTGGGGATTTCAGCGGGTCCCGACGCTGGGACATGGTCGAGGCCCAATACGACGATCGGCTGCACGCGATCGCTCCCCTCACGCCGCTCGGCCGGCTCATGACCGCGCTGCCGGCGGTCCGCCTCCGCACCCGGACGTTCGCCGCATACGCGAACGCGACCCTCGGTGACGTCCTCGGTCCCGCGCTCGCGCGCGCTCAGCGCCTCGAGGCTGTGACGCTCGACCACGAGGTCTTCTTCAACCGAGGGGGGAGGTTCGAGGCGGTGCCGCTGCCCGCGGAGGCGCAGTTCGCCCCGGCGTTCTACGCGGGCGTGGCGGACTTCGACGGTGACGGCCACGAGGACCTGTTTCTCTCGCAGAACTTCTTCCCCACGGAGATTGGAACGCCTCGCTACGATGCTGGTCGCGGGCTGCTCCTGCGCGGCCGGGGCGACGGCACGCTCGAGCCGGTCCCCGGCCAGGTCTCGGGCATCATGGTGTACGGGGATCAACGCGGGGCGGCCTTCGCCGATTACGACGGGGACGGCCGGACCGATCTCGTTGTGTCGCAGAACGGGGGGGAAACCAAGCTCTATCACAACGAACACGCCCGTCCCGGGCTGCGCGTGCGCCTCCGCGGCGGCGCGGGGAACCCGCACGGGATCGGCGCGGTGCTGCGGATCGCCTACGATGATGGTTCGCGCGGTCCCGCGCGGGAAATCCACGGCGGATCCGGCTACTGGTCGCAGGATGGCGCGGTGCAGGTGCTCGGCATGGAAGCGAGCAAACGACCCGTCGCCTTGTGGGTTCGCTGGCCGGGCGGGCTCCAGACGTCGGTGTCCCTCACCCCGGGGCAGCGAGAGGTGATCGTCCATGTGCCGCGCTAGCCCTTTGGAGCGGGCACGCGTATCATTGCGCTTCGCTCTTATGAGACTGCTGCGCGTGGTCGCGGGGCTGTGCGCTGTGCTCGCGTATGCCGGCTGCCGTCTGGAGACGGCGCCGGCGGGGTTGCCGTACCTCGTCCTCGATCCCATCATCGATTCCCTGTTCGTCGGAAATCAGGCGCCCCGTCCGTCGGTCACCTACTATGACGGCGCCGGGCGGTCGCGCACTCCCGCGGCCACGGAGATCAGGTGGGCGAGCAGCGATACGGCGGTGCTCGCCGTGGATAGCGTGACCGGCCGGATGACCGCTCGCCGGCGCGGCCTCGCGTTCATCGTCGCGACCGTGCAAAACACGCAGGGCGGCGCGCTCGTGGTGGTCTCCAACACGCTCGACCTCACCCTGTTGCTCGACACCATCTACGTGATGCCCGGCGACACGTTCATCGTGCCGGTCGCGGTCCAGAAGCAGAACAGCCCGCCGGACGCCGTGGTATGGTACGAAGCGCCGGCCTCGAACGGCGTGTACACGATCGACTCGGCGAGTGGGCGGCTCACCAGCCTCGCGGCCGGCGGTCCGGTTGCCTACATCGTGCACGCGGACACGATTGCCGACACGGGCGCCGTGTACGTGGTCAGCCTCACCGACACCACCGGCGGCGGCAAGTTTTTCTTCTCCGTCCTCGGGACGGTGATCACGCACGTCGGGGGCTCCGTGAGGGCGGCGAACTACAGGCGCACCAACGACAAACTGGCGTTTCGCCTCTCCGGTACGCACCCCAGCGGCGTGTCGCTCCAAACCATTCAGATCACGTTGCCCGATTCGGTCATCGCGACCGGTTCGTATCCCATCGACTACCTGAGCCCGAGCGAGGCCGGCAATCTGCTGCCCTCGTCCCCGGCGTTCTGCGCCCCGCCGCGCCCGTGGGCGCTGTGGACGTCCCAGAGCCCGTCGATCATCGCGTTGTCGCGCCCGGTCGGCACCATCGGTCTCACCCAGATGGTCCCGATCTCGAACGGCATGGCGATCAGCGGTTGGTTCACGTACACGGCACAGCGCACCGATCTGTACACCGACCCTCTGGGCGTGCTGGCGATCCGCGGCAGCTTCGTGGCGCCGCTCGTCACGGATCGGACGACCTGCAAGTAGAAGACGGCGACACGCCTTGACGGATTCCTGACAATCAGGCGCCGCGCGACGCCGACTGCGGGGCGCTTTCCCTCTTGCGCCTCGCGCGAATCCGGGCTATCACACCGCGTAGTACGTGCAGTCGCAGGACCCTTCCGGTCGGCCGTCGACGCGCGCTTGGCCCACGCCACACCTACCGTGCGGCGCGCGTGAAGCAGTGATCACAAACCGTGCAGCGTAATCCCTTGGTGCGCGAGCGCCGGGGGCTCAGTCGCGCTTCGGGGGGATCGTATGCGCCGCGTTCCGTCCGTTCGTCGCTATCCTCGCTCTTCGTCCGCCCGTCGATGTAGTCGGCAGGCCGGTGTGGACCGGTCTCGGATCCGCGAGCCGGGGCCGGCCGCCGGCTCGTGCGTTTGTCGTGTTGCACGTTGACGACCTGACTCAGGTGAACTTTTCTGCGAGGACATCGCGATGAACACTTTGAACATTCGACGACTGTGTGTGGTCGCCGCGATCTTGCTCGGCGTCGTCGCCAGATCGGGCTGGGCGCAGCAGGGCGTGGGATCGATCGCGGGCCGTGTAACGGACAGGGCGACGGGAGCTGCCCTGCCCGGGGTCCGGATTCTGCTGGCCAACACCAACCGCTCGACCTTCACGAACGCCGCGGGAGGCTACAGTCTGCCAGCGATCCCCGTAGGAAACCGGTTGGTCCGGGTGTCGACCATCGGCTACGGGGCGCAAAGTCAGGCGGTCACGGTGAGTGAGGGCGCGGTGGCAACCGCGGACTTCGCGCTCACGCAGGCCGCGGTCTCGCTCGACATCGTGACCGTGACCACCACGGGCGAGCAGCGGGGGCGCGAACTCGCGAACCCGGTGGCGGTGATCAAGGCACAGGATGTCGTGCAGCAAGCGCAGCCGGCCAACTTCGCCGACCTCCTCTCGGGCCGGGCGCCGAGCGTGCAGGTGCTCGAGGCCGGCGGCAGCGTCGGAACCGGCGTCCGGATTCGGATTCGCGGTCTCTCGAGCCTCTCGTTGAGCAACGAGCCAGCGTACTACGTGGACGGTGCCAAGGTAGAGGCGGGGGCGCGGGACAATGGGGCCACCCTGTCGATCGGCACGGGCGGCCAGGCCACCTCGCGCGTCAACGACCTCAATCCCGAAGACATTCAGTCTATCGAGGTGGTGAAGGGCCCGGCGGCCACCACGTTGTACGGGACCCAAGCCGGGAACGGCGTCGTCCGCATCACGACCCGGCAAGGCGTGACGGGACGGCCGCAGTGGTCCGTGTACTCGGAGCTGGGCGTCCTCAACGACGACAACAACTATCCCGACAACTTCTTCAGCTGGGGCCATACTGTCGTCGGGGATACGGTGAAGCAGTGTATTCTGATTCAGTCGGTGGGTGCGAGTCCCTACTGTGGGATCGACAGCCTGACAAGGTTTAACGTGCTCCGCAATCCCGCTACGACGCCGTACGGCACCGGCTATCGGGGGCGGGTCGGCGTGCAGCTCTCCGGCGGAAGCGACCAGGCGCGGTACTACCTCTCGGGCGAGTACAGCGACGAGCTCGGCGTGCTGCGGATGCCCGGCACCGACTACACCCGCCTCACCGCCGAGCGGTCGGTGGATACGCTGCCCTACATCCAGTATCGGCCGAACGAGCTGAAGAGCGTCAGCACCCGGGCGAATCTGCAGACGAGCCTGTCCAGCACCGCCGACGTGACGATCTCGGCCGGGCTGGTGCAGAGCAGCACTCGGCTGCCGCAGAACGACAACAACATCACCGGCATTCTTGGCAGTGGCCTGTTCGGCAAGGGGTGGCCGACCTCCTACCAGCGGAGTCAGGACAGTCTGAAGCCGCTGCCCCCCGGGGCGTCACAGGGCCGGCAGTGGGGCTTCTTCCTGCCGGGCGACGTCATGTCGATCCTTACCCAGCAGGATATCACCCGTCTGACGGGCAGCGTGCAGGGGAGCTGGCGGCCGACGGGCGCAATCACGGGCCGCGCCACGATCGGGCTCGACTACACCGACCGCATGGATATCCAGTTCCAGCAGCTGAACCAGGGCCCCAGCTTCAGCGACTTTCGCCAGGGGCGGCGCAACGACAACCGCTTCCAGCTCGCCCATTACACGGTGGACGCGAACGTCTCTGCGGTGCACAACGTGACCCCCGACGTCAGCTCGCGGACGTCGGTGGGTGTGCAGTACCTCAAGGACCTATCGTTCGGGAATTTCGCGTTCGGCAAGCTGTTCCCCCCAGGCGGCCAGCAGACCGGGGCCGGCGCAATCCAGATCGACAGTGAATCGACGATCGAGTCGATCACGCTGGGCGCCTACGTCGAGGAGGTGCTCGGCTGGAGGGACCGCCGCTTCATCACCGGCGGCCTGCGCGCCGACGATAACAGCGCGTTCGGCAGCTCGTTCAAGGCAGTGTATTACCCGAAGGTACAGGGATCCTGGGTAATCTCCGAGGAGCCGTTCTTCCCGACCGGGAACTGGGTCAACTCGCTGCGCCTGCGCGCCGCCTACGGGGCCTCCGGCGTGCAGCCCGGATCGATTGACGCCCTGCGCTACTACCAGCCGGTCACCGCGCCCATCAACGGCACCGACACGCCCGGCCTGATTATTGCGGCCGTGGGCAACGACTCGCTCAAGCCCGAGCGCTCGTCCGAGCTGGAGCTCGGCCTCGACGCCGACATCGCGAAGAGCCGTGTGCACGTCGAGTTCACCTACTACCACAAGAAGACCACCGACGCCCTCGTGCAAGTGCCGCTGCCCCCGTCACAGGGCGGTCCGGCCAATCGTTTCGAAAACGTCGGTTCGACCCTGAACAAAGGTGTGGAAGGACTCGTGAGCGTCAACCTCGACCTCGGCCCGTCGGTGAGGGTCGATGCGGCGCTGAGTGCCTCCCACAACAGCAACAAGCTCCTCACACTCGGCACAAAGGTGCAGCAGATCACCCTGGGCGAGATCCGTCACGTCCCGGGCTACCCGCTGTTCGGGTACTGGGACCGGCCGATCCTCGGCTTCCAGGACGCAAACGGGAACGGGATCATCGAGCCGAGCGAGGTCCAGGTGGGCCCCGCCGCGGTGTTCCTCGGCTCGTCCATTCCGACCACGAACATCTCACTGAATGCCGGAATCAACCTGCTGCGCGATCGCATTCGGATCGGTGGGCAGCTCGACTACCGCGGCGGGTACAAGGCCAACGACTTCACAGACTACTTCCGCTGCACGTCCAGTGCGGCCAACAACTGCGGGGCCATCAACGATCGCACTGCGTCGCTCGCCGACCAGGCGGCGGCGGTGGCGGGGCGCACGCTGGCCTACGGGCGAACGGCCGCCGGCTACATCGTGGACGGCACGTTCCTCGCTGTTCGGGAGCTGTCCGTGACCTACAACGCGCCCGAGGCGTGGGCGCGCGCGTTCCGCGGCAACCGGCTCAGCCTCACCGCGACCGCCCGGAACCTCGTCAAGTGGACCAACTATCCGGGCATCGACCCCGAGGTAAACGGCAACGGGCAGAACGATCAAGTGATCGACTTCTTGACGGCGCCGCCCATCAAGACCTTCACGTTCCGTCTCAACGTGGGCTTCTGAGGAGGCCACCATGACGACTCACACGCAGAAAACGCAGAGCATGGTGCGGACCACCGTCTCCCGGTGCCTGGTGGTAGGCGGCGCGCTGGTACTGCTGTCGTTCCTGCCGCAGGCGTGCTCGACCCACGACATCCTGGCGGTCAACATCCCGAACGTCATCGATCCGAGCCAGTTGAACAGTCCGTTGGGCGCGGCCGCCGCGTATGCCGGCGCGATCGGGGACTTCGCGTTCGCGAACGACGGCGACAACGGTGGAACCGAAGGCCAGATCCTCGTGAGCGGGGTGATGACCGACGAGTACATCGACTCGGAGACGTTCCCGACACGCATCGAGTACGATTCCCGCGGCATCACGGAGCAGAACGGGACACTCACCCTGGTGTTCCGCAACCTGCAGCGGGCGCGGGTGTCGCTCGAAGTCGCCGCCGGCCGGCTGCAGGCCTACGCACCGACGCCCGCCTCGCGGATCGGCGAGATGCTTGCCTTGTCGGGGTTCACCAAGGTGTACGCGGCGGAAAACTATTGCTCGGGCGTGCCGTTCGGCTCGCTCTCGGGCGCCCCCGGCATACCGCTCACGACCCTGCAGATCCTCGACTCTGCAGCGCAGCGGTTCGATTCCGTCCTGACGCTCGGGATCGACACCACGAAGGCGGACTCGCTGACGGCGCGCAAGATCATATACCTCGCGCAGGTGGGAAAGGCACGCGCCCTGCTCGACCGGGCGCAGCCGGCCAGCGTCGGGGGGTGGGACAGCGCCGCCGCGGTCGCGGCCCTGGTGCCCCTGAGCTTCAAATACGTCACCACCCACACGGCGTTCAGCAACCGCGAGTATAACGGCCTGCACGTTTTCAACAGCGGCGCGTCCGTGGGCGGGACAGGTCGATTCTCGGTCGCCGACCAGGAAGGGATCAACGGCCTGAACTTCCGCGCGGCGACCGATCCGCGCGTCGTGACGGTGTTGCAGGGCAAGGGCTTCGACGGGACGACGGACCTCTGGGCCCTCCAGAAGTACCCCGCGAACAACTCGCCCGTCGTGGTCGCGGACGGGATCGAGGCGCAGCTGATCGTGGCGGAAGATCAGCTTCGCAACGCCAACTACTCCACCTGGCTCGCGTCGCTCAATAACCTGCGCGCCAACGGCGGCGTCCCCGGACTCGCGCCGCTCGCCGACCCCGGCGGATCGCCCAACGACAGCCTGCGCGTCGACTTGACGTTCCGAGAGCGCGCCTTCTGGCTATTCGCCACCGGGCACCGTTTGGGCGATCTGCGACGCCTGATTCGTCAATACGGCCGCGGATCGGAGACGGTATTCCCGACCGGCGCGTACTTCAAGGGGGGTCTCTATGGTCCGGACGTCAACCTGCCCGTCCCCCGCGACGAGCGCAACAACCCCAATTTCACGGGGTGCTTGAACCGCGCGGCGTGACACCCGTGGTAGGCGCGAAGCAAGCGGGGGGAGCCGGATGTGGCTCCCCCCTTTTTCTTTCCCGGTGGCAACAGGCGGCCGCTCTAGCTGCCCGTCCGCGTGTGGATTCGGATCACACCGCCCACGTAGTTCGTGCCGTAGAGCGTTGTAGCGTCCATCGGACTCAAGACCTCGATGCTCTGCAGGTCGGACGCTGGCATGCGCGCGAGGAGGGTGTAGTCGGTGAGCGCCACGCCGTCCACGAGGATGCGCGGCCCATCGTCGAGCACCATGCTCGACCGGCCCCGCCTCGTGATCCGGGTCGGCTGGCCCCGCCCCGTCTCGTTGAACGTGATATTGTGCACCGTGAGGCGCAGCGCTTCCCACGCGGTGCGGGCGCCGGACTGGGCGATCTGCTCCTCGCTGACGTACTGGCCTTCGCCGTTTTGCAGCCGGTCGCTGTGTCCGACGTTGCCGCCGCCACCGCTGGCACAGCCCAATACGAGGATCAGCCCGGTCCACGAAGTGCGGGAGAGGGAATCGAACATCACGCGGCGTGGGCTCATAGCGACCTCGGAGCCGGTGAGGGGTGAATCGCTCCGCTTGCGAAAGATGGGTGGCCCGCCCGGGGCGGTCAAGCAGCGACACCCTGCGGGCCCGGCCTGCGTACTATTAGGGCGCCATGCTCCCCGCCCTCGCCGTCCTGCTTCAGATCGCCATTCCCGTGCCTTCGGGCTACGTCAACGACTTCGCCGCCGTGCTCGACCCGGCATCGATCGCGCACATGGACGCCGTGATCCGTGAAGTGAAAGATAAGACGCGGGGCGAGATCGCAGTCGTCACGCTGTCCGACATCGGCGATCGCGAGGCCTCGGACGTCGCCCTCCAGATCGGGCGCCAGTGGGGCGTGGGGGCCAAAGCCGCAGCCGGGGACCCGGCCAAGAACCTGGGCGTCGTCGTGTTGCTCGTTCCCCTGAAGAACCATCGCGCGGGAACCGGCCGCGTGTTCATCGCCACGGGGCGCGGCGCCGAGGGGTTCCTGCCCGACGCGCGCGTCGGCCGGATTCGGGATGCCATGACGCCGTACCTCGCGCGCGAAGCATACGCCGCGGGGTTGGCGCGCGGCGTGGATCTGATCGCGCAGGCGTTCGCGCAGCAGTTCGGCGTGACGCTGTCGGGCCAGCCTCCGCCCCCCCCGCCCCCCCTACCTCCGGCTGACGACTCGGGCGGGCTGCCGATCCCCCTGTCGTGGCTCATCGGCGCCGCAGTGCTGTTGATCATCCTCACGCGGGGGCGCGTCCTGTTGCTGCCGTTCTATTTCGGGGCCACCTTCGGCGGCAGCGGCGGGTGGCGAGGCTCGAGCGGGGGCTGGGGCGGGGGCGGGGGCGGGGGCGGGGGCTTCGGCGGGTTCGGCGGCGGGGGTGGGTTCTCTGGTGGCGGCGCAGGAGGGCGTTTCTAGGTGGCCTGGAGACTCCGCATCGAAGCCGTACTGACGGTCGAAACCTTGGGCGACGCGGTCAGCGGCGCGCTCGGTCCGCGTCTCGTGTCGCTGCTGCTCTACGGCTCGGCGGCGCGGGGCACGCACGTCCGCGAGCGCTCGGACGTGAACACCCTGCTCATCTGCGATGCCGTGGACGAGGAACTGTTCGCCCGGCTCCGGCCGGTCCTGGGCCGGTGGGTCGGCGCCGGGCATCCCGCGCCGCTCATCCTCACCGAGACGGAGTGGCGCAGCTCGGCGGACGCGTTCCCGATCGAGTACGAGGATATCCAGGAGGCGCATCGTGTGCTCGCCGGGCGCGATCCCTGGCCCGGCGTGACCGTGCGCCGCGACGACGTCCGGCGGCAGCTCGAGCAGGAGCTGATGGGGAAGCTGGTGCGGCTGCGGCAGGCCTACGTCGCGCTGCCTCCGAAGCAGCTGGCACGCGCCGTGGCTGGAAGTGCCGGCGGCTTCTTCACGATGCTGCGCGCCGCGCTGCGGCTCGCCGGCCAGACGCCGCCCGCGGACGTGGCGTCCCTGGTGCGCGCGGCGGGTGCGCTGGTCGGGTTCCCGCCCGACGGACTCGCTCCGCTGGTCGCGCATGCCACCGGCGGTCAGGCGTTGCGGCAAGCGGGAAACGCGCTCACCGCCGCCTACCTCGACGCGGTGGCCCGGACCGCCCAGTTCGTCAACCGTCTCTCATAAAGAGGAGTGGAGCACCCGTGAACGCCCTCAAGCGCTTGCTGCCGATCGCCCTCGTGCTCACGGCGGGCTGCGGCTACAACACAATTCAGACCTACGACGAGCAGGTGAACGCGGCAGCTTCGCAGATCAAGGTGCAGCTGCAGCGGCGCGCCGACCTCGTCCCCAACCTCGTCGAAACGGTGAAGGGCTACGCCAAACAGGAGCAGACGATCTTCACCGCGGTCGCCGAAGCCCGCGCCAAGCTCGCGGGGGCGGTCCAGAGCGGCAACCTGCAGCAGATGGCGGAGGCGAACGCCGCCCTCACGGCGCCGCTCGGCCGGCTGCTCGCGATCGCCGAGAATTATCCCCAGCTCAAATCGAACGAGAATTTCCGCGCGCTCCAGGACCAGCTTGAGGGCACGGAGAACCGCATCGCGGTCGCGCGCCAGGACTACAACGACGCGGTGAACCGCTACAACGCGTACATTCGGCGCTTCCCGCAGGTGCTGACGGCGAAGGTGATCGGGAAGGGTCCGCGGGAGTACTTCGAGCTGCAGACGCCGGGGGCGGCGACGGTACCGAAAGTCGATTTCTCGAAATAGGCGGTTAGGCGGATAGTCGGTTAGGCGGATAGAAATGATGAAGGGGGCTTCCGTCGCCGGAGCCCCCTCTTTCTTACCAACCCTCTAACCGCCTATCCGCCTATCCGTCTATCAATCTACAATCGCATCCGGCATTACGTACTTCACGGGATCGACCGGCTTCCCATTCACCCACACCTCGTAGTGCAGGTGGGGGCCGGTGGAGAGCCCCGTCGAGCCGACGAGCGCGATCTTCTGGCCGCGCTTCACGCGCTGGCCCCGCACCACGAGGATCTTCGAGCAGTGCGCGTAGCGCGTCACGAGCCCGAAGCCGTGGTCGAGGGTGAGCATGTTGCCGTAGCCCTCTTCCCACCTGACGTCGGTCACGACGCCGGCCGCGGGCGCTTCGATCTCCGCCCCCATCGGCGCGCTGACGTCGATGCCCTCGTGCGGGCGCGCGAGGTGGAGAATCGGATGCACCCGCTCCCGCATGAACGCGCTCGTCAGCCAGCCCTTGGTCGGCATGATGGACGGCGTCGCCGCCATGCGCTCCTGGTGCCGGGACAGGGAGTCGTACGCCTCGTTGAGGGAGCGGGTCAGAATGCTGGCGCGCCGCGTGAGCTGATCGAGGTCCACCCGGGCGGCGAGGGCCTGTTGCCCGTTCGCGCCCAACGTGGCGAGGCTGTCACGCTCCGACCACGTGCCGGCCGGCCCGCCGATCCCGGCCTGCTGGACGGTCTTGTCGGTGGGGTTCAGACCCGCGAGCAGGCGTAGCTCCTGCTCCCGCTCGCTGAACTGATTGAGCGTGTCGCGCAGCCCGACCATGCGCTCGCGCATGCGCTGGATCTCGTCCGCGAGGAGACGGTTCTCGTTCTCGAGCGCGCGGCTGCGCGTGATGCTCACGCCGCGCGAGATCGCGGCGATCCCCAGCACGAGGAACGTCAGGGCCACCACGCTGCCAATGCCGACGAGCGCCTTGACGAACGTCTGCGACACCTCCACGGCGCGGGAGGCTCCCGAGCCGTGAGGCACCAGCATGACGGTCCAGCGTCGCTCCGCTTTCTTGCGCATCGGCCTGCGGCGACCTCGTATCAAACGTTCGCCCCGGCGCCAAGCAGCGCCGGCGCGGCATCTACCGACCTAAGGAGAACCCGGACAGGGCGTCGGGGTCAGGTTCCCGAGTGGAAGTCTAAGGTAGGGATCGGGCTCGGAGGCGTCAACACGGCGGACCGTGAGCCAGGTCACGATTCTTCGGGCATCACGCCGGCGCGGCCTTGGGCTTGGGGAAAAGGATAGGCGGCTTCGCGACTTGCCGGCCTGCCGGGTCGAAGGTTTCGAGCTCCCCGAGCCGGACGCCCTCCACCGGCCCGCTCCCGCCGAGCAGGCCCCAGACGGTCGCGGCGGCGGCGGGGGTGAAGGGGAGGCCGAGGACGGCGAGCCGCCCCACGGTGCGGGCGAGGCTCGCGAGCACGTGATCGAGCTCGGCGTCCTTGCCTGCCTTCGCGAGCTCCCACGGCAGCGTCTCCTGGATGTAGCCGTTGGCGCGCGCGGCGAGCTGCATCCAGTGCGCCGCACCCTCGTCGAGGCGGGCGGCGTCCATCGCGCGCTGGTAGGCGCCGATCAACCCGAGCGCGGCTTCATCCAGTGCGCCCGTGCCGCGGGGTACCACCCCGCCGCGGTAGCGGTGGATCATGTCGAGCGAGCGCTTCACGAGGTTGCCGAGGGTGTCGGCGAGCTCGCTCGAGTAGCGCGCGTCGAACCGCTCCCAGGTGAACTCGCCGTCGTTGTCAAAGCCGACTTCCCGCAGCAGGAAATACCGCAGTGCGTCGGCGCCGTGCCGGTCGATCGCTTCGCCCAGCGTGACGGCGGTGCCGGCGGTCTTGCTCATCTTCGTCCCCTCCCACAACACGAAACCGTGCGCCCGCACGGCGCGCGGCAGCGGGAGGTCGGCCGCGAGCAGCATCGCCGGCCAGATGATGCAATGGAAGCGGGTGATGTTCTTCCCGACCACGTGCAGGTCGGCGGGCCACAGCCGCTCGTAGCCCGCGTCCGGAAATCCCGTCGCGGAGAGATAGTTGGTCAGGGCGTCGAACCACACGTACACGGTCTGCTCCGTGTCGCCCGGGAACGGGATCCCCCAGGCCTGCCGCTGGCGCGAGATGGAGATGTCCTGCAGCCCGTCCTCGAGCAGCCGCACGACCTCGTTGCGCCGGATCTGCGGCTCGACGGCCAGCGCCCCAGAGCGGATCCGCTCGAGCACCGCGTCGCGGTATGCGCTCAACCGGAAGAAGTGGTTGCGCTCCCGCGTGCGGATCAGCTCGAGGGTGGGGTGCTCGATGCAGTGCCCGTTGACGATCTGGGCCTCGGTCTTGAACTCCTCGCAGCCCGTGCAGTACAGCCCTTCGTAGTCCGCCACGAACAGGTCGCCGGGCTGGCGCTGCTGAATGCGCTCCAGCAGCGCGGTGACGCCGCGGGCGTGCCGCGGCTCCGTGGTGCGGATCCAGTCGTCGTTGCTGCAGTGCAGGCGACGCCAGTACCCGGCGAACGTGTCGGCCATGCGGCCCACCCACTGCGCCGGCGTGACGCCCGCCCGCGCCGCGGCCTGGATCACGGACTGGCTGTGCTCGTCCATCCCCATCAGGAAATGGACGGCGTCGCCGCGCAGCCGGCGGTAGCGCGCGATGCAGTCGGCGCCGATCTTCTCGAGCGCCTGCCCGAGGTGCGGGTCGCCGTTCGAGTAGTCGATCGCCGTCGTGAGGTAGAACTTAGGCAAACCGCTCAACTTCGGTCTTGAGCTTCTCGAGCGCCACGACGCGCGTGTCTCCGGCCTCGCTGCGGAGCGTCACCGTTTCCCGGAAGATGTCCACCGCGAGGACCTGCTCCAGCCCGACGCCGGTGCGCAGCGCCTTGCCTTCCTTGGGGAACCGCTTGCGGGTCTGCACGTAGAAATCGTGCTCGTAGCGGAGGCAGCACAGCAGCCGGCCGCACCCGCCGGAGATCTGCGACGGGTTGAGCGAGAGGTGCTGGTCCTTGGCGAGCGCCAGACTCACGGGCCGGAGCTCGGGCAGCCAGCTCGAGCAGCAGAACTGCCGCCCGCACCGGCCGACGCCGTCGAGGCGCTTGGCTTCGTCCCGCGCGCCGATCTGGCGCAGCTCGATCCGCGTGTGGAACAGGCTCGCGAGATCGCGCACCAGGACGCGGAAGTCGACGCGCTGCTCGGCCGTGAAGTACACGGTGAGCTTCTTCTTGTCCCACTGCCACTCGGCGTCGGAGACCTTCATCGCGAGGGCGTGCGTCGTGACCCGCTCCATCACGCGCCGCCGCACGGCGTCCTCTTCCCCGTGCAGCCGGTCGGCGCGCGTCGCGTCGTCGGGCGTCGCGCGGCGTACGATGCGGCGCTCGGGGGAGGGGGAAGGAGAGGGAGCGGGGGGCGACGCCGCGGCTGCGGCGAGGCTGCACCCGCTGCAGCCGCCGCCGCACTTGCGAGCGGCCACCGGCCCCACCGCCGACACGCGGCCGAAGTCCTGTCCCCGCTCGACCTCCACGATCACCGGATCGTGCAGGGCGAGCGGCTCGTCCGACGGCCAGGTAAAGAATTCTTTCCGGTTCCCCTTGAACCGGACTTCGATGACTTCCGTCAACGCGTCATTTCTCGGTCAGCGCGCCCATCGAAAGATACTTCTCTTCGCGGCGTTTCAAGAGCTTCTCGATCCTCGTCTTCCGGAGCGGGCGCACGTGGCGGCGCAGCGCTTCGCCCAACACCTCCGCGGTGGCGTCCGGGTCGGCGTGGGCGCCGCCCGGCGGCTCCGGAATGATCTCGTCGATCACCCCCAACGTCAGCAGATCCTCCGCCGTGATCTTGAGCTCCTCCGCGGCCCGCTCCCGCTGGCTCGCGTCCTTCCAGAGGATCGCGGCGCAGCCTTCGGGGGAGATCACCGAGTACACCGAGTTCTCGAGCATCAGGACGCGGTCGGCGAGCCCCACGGCGAGCGCCCCGCCCGAGCCGCCCTCGCCCACGACCGCCGTGATGATCGGGGTGCGCAGCGTCGCCATCTCGACGAGGTTGCGGGCGATCGCCTCCGCCTGGCCCCGCTCCTCCGCGCCGAGCCCCGGGTAGGCCCCCGGCGTGTCCACGAGCGTGATCACGGGCGCGCGGAACTTCTCGGCCAGGTGCATCAGGCGCATCGCCTTGCGGTACCCTTCCGGGTGCGCCATGCCGAAGTTCCGGCGCAGGTTCTCCTTCGTGTCGCGCCCCTTCTGGTGCCCGATCACCATCACGCTCATGCCGTCGAGCCGGGCCCACCCCGCCACGATCGCCGGATCGTCCCGGAACAGGCGATCGCCGTGCAGCTCCGCGAAGTCCGTGAACACGGTGTTCACGTAGTCGAGTGTGTAGGGGCGCTTGGGATGTCGCGCGACCTGGACCCGCTGCATCGGCGTCAGGTTCTTGTAGATCTCGGCGCGGAGCTCGGCCAGTTTCTTCTCGAGCGGCGCGAGCTCCTTGGTGACGTCCATCGCCGTCTCGCTCGCGACGCGCTTCATCTCCTCGATCTGGCGCTCCAGCTCGAGCAGCGGCCGCTCGAAGTCCAGCGTATGGGTCGCCATCGGTCAGGTCCCGCTCACGGCTTGAGCCGGCGCGCGTCTTCCAGGGCGACGTGCTCCGGGCCGACGAGCTCCCGCAAGGCGGCGAGCAGCGCGTCGTCGAGCTCCACCTTGAGCGAGCGACTGCGCAGCCGCTCCGTGGCGCCGTTGCCGCCGTATTCGACCAGGACCGGCGCGGCTCCGGGATGCGACGCGCACAGCGCGGCGGCGGCGCGCGTCGCCTCGGGAGCCGGTGGCTCCCCGGTCGACCAGCGCAGCGTCAGGCCGATGGCCCCGGTCGCCTTCAGCTCGGCGAGCGGCTGGGCCGCCTCCACGATGAAGGGCGCCTGCTCCTCGCCCCGGTCGCGGGCGCTGTAGCCGCCCGTGAGCAGCAGCGCCTGGTCCGGACGGATGACGTCGTTGAGCTTCGCCCAGGCCTCGGGGAACACCAGCGCTTCGGCGGTGCCGTGGAAGTCCTCGAGCGTGAGCCGCGCGTACTCGGCGCTCGTCTTCTTCGAGATCTGGCGCTTCACCAGGGTGACCACAGCCGCAATCCGCACCTTCTGATCGCCCCACTGCCCCAGCGTCGCCGTGGTGCGGGTCCCGAACAGCTCCGCCTCCACCCGGTAGCGGGCGAGGGGGTGGCCGGAGATGAAGAACCCGAGCACCGCCTTCTCACGCGTCAGCCGCTCGTGCTCGGTCCAGGGGACGACGTCCGGGAGGGGGGACGAGGGACGGGGGACGGGGGTCGCCTCGCCGAACAGCGCGTGCTGCCCCGACACGCGCTCCTGCTGGCGCGCCTGGGCCTCCCCAAATGCCGTGTCCAGCGCGGCGACGAGCTGGGCGCGGTGGTCGCCGCCGAGCGAGTCGCACGCCCCGGCGTCGATCAACGCTTCGATCACGCGCTTGTTGCAGAGGCGCAGGTCGATGCGGTCGCACAGGTCTACGAGCGAGCGGTACGGGCCCCCGGCCTGCCGGCCCGCGATGATGGAGTCGATCGCGCCGGCGCCCACGTTCTTGATCGCCCCCAGCCCGAACCGGATGCGCCGGTCGCCGACGACGGTGAACTTGAAGCCCGACTCGTTCACGTCAGGCGGCAGCACCTCGAGGCCCAGCTCGCGCGCCTCGTTGATGTACTGCACCACCTTGTCGGTATTGCCGATTTCGGACGACAGCAGGGCGGCCATGAACTCGGCCGGATAGTACGTCTTGAGCCACGCCGTCCGGAACGAGAGGACGCTGTAGGCGACGGAGTGCGCTTTGGGGAACCCGTAGCGCCCGAAGGTCTCGATCTGCGCGGCGATGTCCTCGATCGTGCGGCGGTCGTGTCCGCGCGCCACGGCGCGCTCGACGAAGGGACCCAGCTCCCGCTGGAGCAGTTCCTTGTCCTTTTTCCCCACTGCCTTCCGGAGCACGTCGGCCTCGGCGAGGCTGTAGCCGCCGAGGACGTTGGCGATCCGCATCACCTGTTCCTGGTAGACGATCACCCCGTACGTCGGTCCGAGCACCTCCCGCAGCGCGTCGTGCGGATACCGCACCGTTTCCTCGCCCCGCTTGCGACGGATGAAGACCAGGTGCATCCCCGAGTCGAGCGGTCCCGGCCGGAGCAGCGCGTTGGTGGCGACCAGGTCGTCGAACCGGTCGCACTTCATGTTCCGCAGGCAGTCGGTGGCGAGCGGTGACTCGAACTGGAAGACGCCCGCGGTGCGCCCCGAGCCGAGCAGCTTGTAGACGTTCGCGTCCTCGAGGTCGAGCGCGTCCAGGTCGAGGGTGGTGCCGTGGCGCTCCTCGACCATGCGGCGCGCGTCGTGGATCACCGTCAGCGTCTTGAGGCCGAGGATGTCGATCTTCAGCATCCCGACCTGCTCGAGCGCCACCATGTCGTACTGCGTGATGATGGCGTCCGGCTCCTGGGGGGCGAGGCACACGGGCACGTAGTCGGTGAGCGGGCCCGGCGCGATCACGACGCCCGCGGCGTGCACCGAGGCGTGTCGCGCGAGCCCCTCGATGCGGGTGCCCAGCTCGAGCACCTTGCGCACGCGCTCGTCGTGGCGGGCCAGCTGCCGCAGTTCCGGCGACCGCTCCGGTGCATCGGCCAGCGTGACCGTGACACCGGGGCCCGCCGGGATGAGCTTCGTGAACCGGTCGACCTCGCCGGGCTCGATCCGCAGCGTGCGCGCCACGTCGCGGAACGCGGCGCGCGCCTTGAGGGTCCCGAAGGTGATGATCTGGCCCACCGATTCGCGGCCGTAGCGCTCCCGCACGTACTGGATGACCTCGCCCCGGCGTTCGAAGCAGAAGTCGAGATCGATGTCCGGCATCGAGACGCGCTCGGGGTTCAGGAACCGCTCGAACAGCAGGTCGAACGTGAGCGGCTCGATGTCCGTGATGCCGAGGGCGTACGCCACGAGCGACCCGGCGGCGGAGCCGCGCCCCGGCCCCACCGGGATACCGCGGTCCTTCGCGGCCTTCACGATGTCGTAGACGATGAGGAAATACCCGGCGTAGCCGGTGTGCGAGATGACGCCCAGCTCGTAGTCGAGCCGCTCCTGAACGGCGCGGGGCAGGGGGTCGCCGTAGCGCACCGCCGCACCGGCGCGCGCGAGGTGCACCAGGAGGTCGTTGTCGGACGCGAACTCGGGCGCCCGCGGGTACTGCGGCAGGAAGTAGCGCTTCTCGAAGTCGAACTCGCATCCCTCGGCGACGCGCGCGGTCTCGGCCAGGACCTCGGGGTGATCCGCAAACAGCGCCGCCATCTCCGGCTCGGACTTTACGTAGCTCTCCTGGCCGAAGAACCGGAACCGGTTGGGGTCGTCCAGGTCCTTTCCCGTGCCGATGGCGAGCAGCACGTCGTGCGCTTCGGCGTCCTCTTTCTTCAGGTAGTGGGCGTCGTTCGTCGCCACCACCGGCAGGCCCAGCTCCGCCGCGAGCCGGAACATGCCGGCCGCCACCACGCGCTCGTCGGCGATGCCGTGGCTCTGGACCTCGAGCCAGAAGCCGTCCGGCCCGAACACCCGGGCGAAGTACTGGGCGCTCGCCTTCGCCGCCTCGTAGTTCCCCTGCCGCAGGTACAGCGCGATCTCGCCCGACAGGCACGCGGCGAGGCCGATGAGGCCTTCGTGGTGGCGCTCCAGCACCTCGCGGTCGATGCGCGGCCGCCGGTAGTAACCCTCGAGGAACCCGATGGACGAGAGCTTGACCAGGTTGTGGTATCCCCGGCGGTTCCGCGCGAGCAGGACGAGATGCGAGTAGACGGCGGGAGCGTCCGTCGGCCGCTCGCGCTTCAAGCGGCTGCCGAACGCGAGATAGGCCTCGAACCCCAGGATCGGCCGGACGTTACGGGCCTTGGCCTCGGTATAGAACTGCCACGCGCCGTGCAGGTTGCCGTGGTCGGTGATCGCCAGCGAGTCCATCCCCAGCGCCTGGACCCGATCGAGCAGGTCGGGGATGCGGTTGGCGCCGTCGAGGAGGGAGTACTCGCTGTGGGTGTGGAGGTGGACGAACGCCATGTCGCTCCCCTAGCGGGCCCGGCGCTCGAGCTCCTCGAGCACGCGATCGAGCGGGAGCTGCTTCGCCTCGAGGAGGACGACCAGATGGTAGAGAAGATCCGCCGCCTCGCTCGCGAGCCGCGCGTCGTCTTCGGCGGTCGCGGCCACCACGGTCTCCACCGCTTCCTCCCCCACCTTCTGGGCGATCTTCGCCACGCCCGCTTCGAGCAGCTGGGCGGTGTACGAGCCCGCCGGACGCGTGCGCGCGCGCTCGGCCACGGTGCCGGCGAGCCGGGCGAGCGTGCCGCCGGCCGGCGCGCCGAAGCAGGTCGGCGCACCGGTGTGGCACGCGGGACCGCGCTGGCGCACCACGTACAGCACCGCGTCGCCGTCGCAATCCACGCGCACCTCGGCGACGGCCTGCGTGTGGCCTGAGGTTTCGCCCTTGCGCCACAGCGCGCTGCGCGAGCGGCTGTGATAATGCGCTTGACCGGTGGCGCGCGTCCGCTCGAGCGCCTCGCGGTCGGCGTAGCCGACCATCAGCACTTCGCCGGCGAGCGCGCTCTGAGCGACGACGGGGACGAGTCCATCGTCCCCGAAGCGCACGGCCTCAATCCAATTTTGGGTGGGCGGGGGGGGCACCTGCGGAAAATACCGGCGCTCACTCGCATTGTCAAAATGCCGCTCGGCCGGATATTTTGCGCCGCATGCGGTGGGTCGCGAGCCTGTTCGCGCTGGGCCTGATGATGGCCCTTTTTCATCGGGTGACGGCGGGCGGGCCGCTCGAGGCGCGCGCGACGCTCGCGCTCGGATTCCTGCTGCTCGCCGCCCACGTCGGCGGCGACCTCGCCCGGCGCGCGCGCCTGCCCCGTCTCACCGGATACTTGATCGTGGCGTTCGCGGTCGGGCCGGCGTGGCTCGGCCTCGTGCGGCGCGACGAGGTCGCCGCGCTCCGCGTCATCGCGGACGCGGGGCTGGCCCTGATCGCGCTCGCCGCGGGCGCCGAGCTGAGGCTCGACACGCTGCGCCGCAAGGTGGAGCGCCGGGAGCTCGCGCGCGTCGCGACCGGCGCGGTCGCGTTTCCGTTCGTCGCCGTCACGCTCGTGGCGCTCTCGGTGACGCCGTGGCTCCCGATCACCATGCACCAGCCGTTCGGCGACGGCCTCGCCGTGGCGCTCGTGCTCGGCACCCTCGCGGCCGCGTCGTCTCCCGCGATTACGATGGGGATGCTGGGCGAGCTCGACGCCCGAGGTCCTGTCGCCCGCGCGCTGCTCGCGGTCACGGTCGCGCAGGATGTGGCGGTCATGCTCTTGTTCGCGCTCGTGCTCGCGGCAGCGAAGCCGCTCGCGAGCGGCGGCGCGCTGAATGTGGCGGCCGGCGGTACCGCGCTGGTCGGTCTCGTGGGCTCGGTCGCGGTGGGCGGCGCGCTCGGGGTCGCGGTGGAGCGCTACCTGCGGCTGGTGCGCCGCGAGACCGTGCTGTTCCTCGTGGCGGTGGCGTTCCTGGCGAGCGAGGTGGCGCGGCTCCTCGACCTGGAGATCCTGATCGTCGCGCTCGCCGCCGGGTTCTGGGTCGAGAACTTCGCGCGGGCGGGCGCGGGCGAGCGCTTGCGTTCCGAGCTGAAACGATGCCTCGTGCCCGCGACGACGGTGTTCTTCGCGGTCAGCGGCGCCGGACTGCGCCTCGGCGTGCTGGCCGACGTGTGGCCTTGGGCGCTGCTGTTCGTGGGCGTACGCGCGGTGAGCCTGCGCTACGGCGTCCTGTGGGCCGGGCGCCGCAGCGGCGTGACGCCGGTCCTGGCGCGGGAGGGGTGGCCGGGGCTCATATCGCAGGCGGGAACGGCGCTGGCGCTAGCGGGGCTCGCCCGGCGGGCGTTCCCAGAGTGGGGGGTCTCCCTCGAGGCCCTGATCGTGGCGATGATAGGAGTGCACGAAATCGTAGGGCCGATCTGCTTGCGCCGGGCGCTCGGCCGGGCCGGGGAACTAACGGAGGACGCGCATGATGCCGAAGCGCCGGTGGGTGGTGGGGGTGTCGTCGCTGCTCGGGGCGGCGGCGTGCAGTAAGGATCCGAGGCTCGCGCCGCTGCTCCCGCCCTGCACGGCGAGCGCCAATGCGATCAACTTGGACACGGCAGCGTACCTCGCGATCGACCCCGCGGCCGACTCGGGGTGCGTGACGTTCGCGGCGAATCCCTCGGTGGTGGACTCGATCGAATATCTCCTCGTGCCGCAATCCGCCGCGGGGACTTTTGGAGACTCGGCGCGGTTTCAGCTGCAGACAGTCACCCTCGCTGCCGCCCCGCCGCTGGTCCAGGCGGTGATCCCGTCCTCCTCGCCGCGCGTGGCGGCCGTCCAGTTTGACGGCTACCTGCGCCACCTGGCGCGCAGCGGCGCAGCTGGCGTGGCGGCGCTGGCCCGGTCGGCCGCCGCCGCGGCGCCCACCCCGGCGGCGCCGCAGCCGGCGGGCCCGCCGAGCCCGGGCAGCCTGCGGAGGTTCACGGTGTGCGCGAACCTCACTTGCTCGAAGTTCCAGGCCGTGACCGCGCGGGTCTCGACGGTGGGCACGCATATCGCGATCTACGTCGATACCTTGGCCCCCAAACCCGGCCTCGACTCGGCCGACCTCGACACGCTCAAGCAGGTGTTCGATTCGCGCCTCTATTCGCTCGCGACAGCGACCTTCGGCGCCGTATCGGACATCGACGCGAACTCGGTCGTGATCGTGCTCATGACAGGCGTCGTGAATAAGCTGGTATCCGCGGCGACGTGCCAGTCCGCGGGCTTCATTGCCGGGTTCTTCTACTCGCCGGACTTGGAGCTCACCGCCCCTGCGTCCATCTCCAATCACGGCGAGGTGTTCTACTCGATCGTGGCCGACTCGGCCGGCACGTTGAGCTGCCGCCATAGCCGGACGCAGGTGAAGCGGATCCTACCCGGCACGTTCGTGCACGAGCTGCAGCACATGATCAACTACGGACAGCATGTGCTGGTGCGCGCGGGACAGGCGGAGGAGGGATGGCTCGACGAGGGCTTGTCGAAGTACGCCGAGGAGCTGGCCGGCCGCAGCTACCTCCCGGGGGATACGGCTACGTTCTTGCAGTACGTGAACAACAACGTGTACGATGCGCAGCAATACCTCAGAGCCCCCGGCAACTCGCCCCTGTTGATCGAGTTCGACCAGGGCACCCTGGCAGAGGTGGGAGCGAGCTGGCTGTTCGTACGATACCTTGTGGACCAGTACGGCGATTCCTTGCCACGGAAGCTCGACCAGACGCCCCTCAACGGCGCGGTGAATGTCGCCACGCAGACGGGGCAGGACTACACGACCATCATCACCCGGTGGGCGCTCGCCAACTGGGTGTCCGACCTGCCCGGGTTCACCGCCCCGCCCGAGCTCAAGTACACGTCGTGGCATTTTCGCGCCGAGTACGGGTCTTACCCGCTCGTGCCCAGCACAAGTGCCGGGAGTGCGGTTGACGTCAGCGGGTGGCTCCGCTCGGGCTCGGGGGTCTACCACCGGGCGTTCCAAGGCCCGAGCGCGCCCGCGTTCACCCTCTCGTTTCGGAGCAGTCCGAGCGCGCTCCTCCCGCTGGCAGTTGTGGCGCGGCTGAACGTCATCCGAATCCGCTAATCGAAAGGCGTCAAGGCCATGCGTCGAGGAGAAGCGTCGAGGGGAAGCGTCGCGCCGCGATACGTCTCTCCTCGACGCCTATCCTTGACGATTCTCCTCGACGTCTTTCTTGTATCGTCTCTCGCCGCGCAGTCCGCGCTCAACGCGTTGCCGGGATCGACGCGGTCGGCCGGGCTGGGCGGTGCGGGCGTGGCGCTCGTCGGCGACGCCGGCGCGCTGTTCGCGAACCCCGCGGCGATCGCCACCGTCCGCCGGTTGGCGTTCGAGGGGTCCTACGAGCAGTATCTGGGCGGTACGACCTTCGGCACCGGAGCGATGGCGCTGCGGGTCGGGCGGTTCGATTGGGGGGTGGGGGCGCAGGCGCTGGGCGACGCGTCGCTCTCTGCGGCGGACCTGTTGGGGGTGTCGTCCCTCGTGTTCCGCACGGGCGTGATCGCGCTCGGCGCGTCGGCCAAGTACGCACGCCAGGGACTCGGGGGGAGCGCAACGTCGGACGCCTGGGCGGGCGACGCCGGACTCGCGATCGCGGTGTTCGACATCATGGCGCTGGCGGTGAGCGTGCAAAACATCGGCGGTGACCTGGGCGGCGGGATGCACCTGCCGCGCCGCACCCGCGCCGGCTTCACGATGAACTACGTGGACCCCCAGGGGACGTACCGCCTGCTCACGACCGTGGAAGGGCAATGGCCGGACACGGGGAGCGCGTTCATCGTGGTGGGCCTCGAGGCAGGCGTGGTGACGCACGGTGTGGGCCTGGTCGGCCGGACGGGCTACGTCGGCCACTCGGTCGCCACGACGGCGTCGCCGTTTACGTTCGGCGGCACCGTGGAGCTCGGTCGCCTCCACCTGGACTATGCGTACCGCGGGTTTGACGCGCCCGCCGGCGACACGCACCGCTTAGGGTTGCGATGGACGCCGTGAGGGAGCGCCGGCCGCCCAACTGGGGCCGCGTGGCGCGCCGGCTCGGCGTGTGGGTGCTGATCGCCGTGCCAACCTTGCTGGCGCTCGCCCTGCTCTTCAGCGCCGATGCCCGCTACCTGGCGCGCGCCGGCGTCGAAGAGGCGGGCATCCTGCTCCGGCGGCGGTCCATGGCGCGGCTCGTGGCCGATCCCAAGACGCCCGCGCCCCTGTCCCAGCGGCTGCGGCTCGTGCTGGCGGCGCGCGCCTACGCCGCCGACTCTCTCAAGCTCATCGTGGGCGACACCTACACGACCTATGCGGACCTGGGCCGCGACACGCTGCTCCTCGTGTTGTCGGCCTCGCGGCGTGACCGATTGCGGGAGTACACGTGGCACTTTCCGATCGTGGGGACGGTGCCCTACAAGGGCTTCTTCGACTTCCGCCAGGCCCGGCAGGTCGCCGCGGACCTGGAGCGCGAGGGGTACGACGCGTATCTGCGCCCCGCGGGCGCCTTCTCGACGCTGGGCTACTTCTCCGACCCACTGCTGTCCACGGCGCTGGAGCGCGACACCATGGAGCTCGTGGCGACCGTGATCCACGAGCTGGCGCACAACACGCTGTACGTGAAGAGCCAGACGCCCTTCAACGAGAGTTTCGCGAGCTTCGTGGGCTACCGCGGCGCCGAAGCATTCTTCCGCTCCCGCGGCGACGCGCTCGACGCGAAGCGTGCCGCGGCTCGGTGGCGCGACGAGCGGATCCTCGACCTGCTGTGGGCCGAGCTCGCGCGCCGGCTCGACTCGGCGTATGCGCAGAACCTCGCGGGAGCGGCGCTCGAGCGGGCGCGCGGCGTGCTGTTCGGGTGGGCGCGGGCCCAGCTCACCGGCGCCGTGGGCCAGTCGCTCGAGACCTACGACTGGCGCTGGTTCGCCACGGCGCCGCTCAACAACGCCGTCGTGATCGCGCAACGGCTCTACCGCATGAACCTGAACCTGTTCGAGGAGATCTACGTGCACTCCAACGCGGACCTGAAGGAGACCATCCGCGCGATCCAGGTCCGCGTGTTTACCCAGCCGGGGAAGGATCCGTATCAGGCGCTGTATTCGAGACCGGGGCAGCCGGCGGACTAAAAACGAAAGGCGACGGACGAAAAGGCGACTTTCCGTCCTTCCGTCGTTCCGTCGCAGTTGTCAATTGCCCCGGAGTCTCTCTGCCTCAGCCACTCGTTGCAGTGCAATGGCGTACGCCGCCGTCCGGAATGTCACGCCTTTCTGCTTCGCCAGGTCCCGCACGCCCACGTAGGCTTTCGTGAGCGTCGCCTGCAACTCCCGGTTCACCTGCTCGTGGGTCCAGCGGTATTGCTGCAGGTTCTGCGCCCACTCGTAGTAGCTGACCGTCACGCCGCCCGCGTTCGCGAGGAAGTCGGGGATCACCGGGATACCGCGCTCCTCGAGAATCAAATCGGCGATCGGCGTCGTCGGCTCGTTCGCGCCCTCCACGACGACCTTGCAGTCGATGGTGCGCGCGTTGGTCTCCCGGGTGATGACGCCGCCCAACGCCGCGGGGACGAGCCAGTCACACGGAATCGTCCAGATCTCGGTGTTGGCGATCGCCCGGCCGCCCCCCCCCGGCCACTCCACCACGGGCTTGCCGGCGGCGGTGTGGGCGAGCAGCGCGGGAACGTCGAGGCCCTTCTCGTTCACGACGCCGCCCGAGACGTCCGACACGGCGATGACCTTCGCCCCCGCCTCCGCGTGGAGCAGTCGGGCGAGGTGCCCCCCGACGTTGCCGAATCCCTGGATGACCACGCGGCTGCCCTTGAGCGGAATCCCGAAATCCCGGGCGTACTCCATCATCACATACATCACACCGCGCCCCGTCGCCTCCTCGCGCCCCAGCGATCCCCCTAGGGAGACGGGCTTGCCGGTGACGGCGGCGGGGGTGTAGCCGTGGCGGCTCGAGAACTCGTCGAGGATCCAGGCCATGACCTGGGCGTTGGTGTTGACGTCGGGGGCGGGGATGTCGCGGTACGGGCCCAGCACGATCGAGATGCGCTGGGTGAAACGCCGCGTCAGGCGCTCGAGCTCGAGCTTCGAGAGCTTCTTCGGGTCCACGGTGACGCCGCCTTTCGCGCCGCCGAACGGGATGTCCATGAGCGCCGTCTTCCACGTCATGATGGCCGCGAGCCCCAGCACCTCGTCGTGGTCCGCCTCGGGGTGGTAGCGGATGCCCCCCTTGCAGGGGCCGCGGGCGCCGTTGTGCTGGATGCGGTAGCCGGTGAAGACCTCGATACGCCCGTCGTCCATGCGCACCGGCACCTCCACCTGCACCTCGCGGAACGGGCGCATCAGGATACGGCGCATGTACTGGTCCAGGCCAATGAGGTTGGCGGCGCGCTCGAACTGGCTCTCGACGATCGACTTGCCCGACATCGTCGTGCGGGCGGGCGCGCTGCCGGAGCGGCCGGTTGCGGTCACGGGGGAAGACCTCCGGGGGAAGTCAGTCCGACGTCAGGCGGCGGCCGGCCAGACGGCCCGCCGGGTGCTGGGCCTCGGACAGGGCATGCGCCACGTTGGTGCGGCGCGCGCGTCGCCCGCCGCCGTCCGTGAGCACGCCGATCACGTCCGCGCCGTCGCGTGGGAGGGGGGGGGAGGGGGAGGGGGAGGGGGACGGCGGGGACGACTCCGCGGCCATCTCGGCGGGGTGCTCGAGCACGAACACCAGCCCGCACGCGTGTTCCGAGACGGCCGCAGTGAGCGTGGCCCAGCCGGCGTCCGCGGGCTGCGGGCGCTGGGCGACGACCAACGGGCAGCTGCGCGGGTCGAATCCGGTGCGCGTCACGAGCGGCGCGCCGAGCGTTCCGGCCATCGTGTGCCACACGGGAAGCGCCGGGCCGAGGGCCACGACCTGCCCGAAGCGCCAGCCGGAGTCGCGCGTCAGGTCGAGGAAGGCGGTCGCGAGGGTCGCGTCGTCGGGCGCGTCCGCTCCCTCGTCAGGCGCGAGCACCACGGTTCCCGTCTCCGCGAACCAGCGCTCGGCCACGGTCAGGTCGTCCGGGCGACGCGGGGCATAGAAGGCATAGCGGCGGGTGACGACGATCTCGCGCTCGGCCGCTGCGCGCTGCTCCTGGTGCTCCGCCGCCTGCGCCGCCCCCTCGTAGGCGACCTCGGCCGCCTGGTAGCGCCCGGCGTCGCGCAGGATCCGGCCACGCAGCCGCAGCGTCTCGGTGTGCGGCTCGAGCGCGAAGGCGCGGTCGAGCGCCAGCAGGGCGCGGGTGCGATCGCCCAGCCGGAACGCCGTGTACCCCAGCTCATGCCACACCACGCCGAGGTCGGGATCGGCCTCGACGGCCTGCTCCAGCGTGCCGAGCGCGTCGCGGTAGCGCTCCAGCTCGATCAGCGCCGCGCCCTTCAAGGCCAGCGCGAACGCCGAGTCGCCGAACTGCGCCCGCGCACCCTCGGCCAGCCGCAGGGCGTCGTGCTTGCGTCCCTCGCGCCGCAGCAGCTCGAAGCATTCGGCCCAGCACGGCTTGAGATCGGGATGCGCCGCCAGGACTTCCCGGTAGGCGGCTTCGGCCTCGGCGACGCGACCCTCTCGCGCGAGGTACCGGGCGCGGGCCATCGCCCGCTCGCTCGGCGCGTCCGGGAACAGCTCGTAAGACGCAGTCGTCCGCATGGCGGCGAATATAAGACTGGACGGCTAGACGGCTAGGCGGGTAGACGGGTAGGACATCGCGGTACCCGTCTATCCGTCTACCCGTCTACCCGTCTAGATTTTCGCGCCATGGACAACGACCGGCTGCTCCGCGAGCTCACCGACTTCCTGCGCATCCCCTCCGTGTCGACGAGCCCGACGCACAACGCCGACTGCCGCGCGGCCGGCGAGTGGGTCGCTGGTGAATTGCGACGGCTCGGCTGTCGCGAGGTGCAGTTCCTCGCGAGCGGCACGCATCCGGTGGTGTGGGGTGTGGGGCCCGAGGTGCCCCGAGCGCCGACGCTGCTCATCTACGGGCATTATGACGTCCAGCCGCCCGACCCGCTGGACGAGTGGACCACGCCGCCGTTCGAGCCGACGGTGCGCGATGGCAAGCTGTTCGCCCGCGGCGCCGCCGACGACAAGGGGCAGGTGTTCTGTCTCCTCAAGGCGATCGAGGCCGGCGGCGACCGCCCGCCCGTCAACTTCCGGTTTCTGATCGAAGGGGAGGAGGAGTACGGCAGCCGCGTGCTGTTCGAGTTGCTGCGGCGGGAGCCTGAGCGCACCCGCGCCGACGCGGTGCTCATCGCCGACATGGCGTACATCGCGCCGCGCTGGCCCGCCGTGTACACCACGCTCCGCGGGCTGTGCTACGCCGAGATCACGGTCCGCACCGCGAAGTCGGACCTCCACTCCGGCGAGTTCGGCGGCGCGGCGCCCAACGCGCATGAGGAGCTGGTGCGCCTGCTCGACCGGCTCAAGACCCCGGACGGGAAGATCCATGTCCCCGGTCTCTACTCGGCCGTGCGCCGGCCCGCCAAAGCCGAGCTCGCCACGTGGCGGAGCCTGCCGTTCAAGGAAAGCGATTTCCTGAAGCACCGCGTCCAGGCAAAAGCGCTCACGGGGCTCAAGGCGTATTCCGTGCTCGAGCGCCTGTGGGCGCTGCCGACCTTCGAGATTCACGGCATCACGGGCGGCTTCACCGGGGACGGCGCGAAGACCGTCATCCCGGCGGCGGCGACCGCCAAGGTCAGCCTGCGCCTCGTCCCCGACCAGAAGCTCAAGACCGTCGAGCGCCAGCTCGCCGCCGCGGTCAAGCGCTTCGCGCCCAGATACGTGCGGGCGAGCGTGACGTTCCTGCACGGCGCGGACCCGGCCACGGTAAAGGTGACTCACCCGGCGTTCGCGCTGCTCGATCAGGCATTTCGCGAAGTGGTGGGGCGGGGCACCATTCCCGCGCGCGCCGGTGGGTCGATCCCCGTGGTGCCCGCCCTCGGCCGGGGCGGAGCCCCGGTGATTCTCACCGGCATCGGGCTGCCGGACGACCGGCTGCACGCGCCGAACGAGAAGCTGGACCTGAAGCAGCTGTGGGACGGGATACGCGTGTTCCGGCGCTTCTACGAACTGTTGGGATCGAAAGGCGTCTAGGAACATCGTCGAGGGGAGACGTCAAGGAGACTCGTAGTCTCACGACTTCCCTTGACGTCTCTCCTCGACGTCTCCCCTAGACGCCTTTCTTGCTCAGGTTTCTCAGTCGGTTGATATCATGTTTGGTCAAGCCCCTCCCGCCGTACCGTTCTTCTGTCCAGGGATCGCCCCGCATGTGATAGCCGTTCTGCTCCCAGAACCCGGGCACGTCAGCATCGAGCAGTGTGAAGCCCCGGACCCACTTCGCGCTCTTCCATAAGTAGAGGTGCGGGACGAGCAGCCGGGCGGGCCAACCGTGCTCGGGCATGAGCCACTCGCCGCCCCACTTCAGGGCGATCAGGTTGTCCGGCCGGTCGAGGTCTCCGAGCGGGAGGTTGGTCGTGAACCCCTGCTCGGCCGATACCAGGCAGTACTGCGCCTCCGGCTTCACACCGCCACGCTCCAGCAGCAGCTGCACCGCTACCCCCTCGAACGTGTTGTCGAGCCGGCTCCACCGCGTGACGCAGTGTATGTCGCAGTTCACGGTCTTGCGCGGCTGCGCGAGCAGCTCGTCATACGTGAGCGTGAACGGCCGCTCGACGAGCCCCGCTACCTCGAAGGTCCAGCTGCGCGTGTCGACCTGGGGAACGTTGCCGTAGTGCAGCACCGGCCATTTTTTGGTGAGGACTTGGCCGGGGGGAAGGCGATCCGTCATAGAGGCGTCGAGGAAAACCGTCGAGGGGAGACGTCTAGGGCAGACGTACGACACGTTTCTCCTCGACGCCTCTCCTCGACGTCGCCCCTTGACGCAACTCGTGCTTCGACGCCGAAAGCTCTTTCGAATCCCCGGATCACAGCGGCGATGCTTCGGTCCCACAGGTCCTGCTCCCCGCTCCCTGCTCCCCGCTCCCGTTCTACGGACGTCATCACGACGCCCGGAATGCCGCAGGGGACGATGCGATCGAAGGCCGTGAGGTCGGTCGTGACGTTCAGCGCGAAGCCGTGCCACGTGACCCACTGTTTCACGTGGATGCCGATGCTCGCGATCTTTCTGCCGCGGGTCCACACGCCGGTGTAGCCGGTGTTCCGCTCGGCGGTGACGCCGAGCTCGGCGAGGGCGTCGATCAGCGCCTGCTCGAGGCTGCGCAGGTACCAGTGGAGATCTCGGCGGTAGCCCGCCAGGTCGATGATTGGATATCCGACCAGCTGGCCCGGTCCGTGATAGGTGACGTCGCCGCCCCGCTCCACTTCGAACAGGTCGACGTCGCCGCCGCGGAGCAGGTGCGCCTCGTGGGAATTGCGTCCCAGCGTCACGACGGGCGGATGCTCGAGCAGCAGCAGCACGTCGTGTGGCAGTCGCCGCTCGATCCGGGCCTGAGCCACGGCGCGTTGCCACTCGAGCGCCTCGGCGTACGGCACCACGCCTGCCTGCACCACTTCCACCACGCGCTCGCTCACGCCTTCCCGCTCCCTGCTCCCGGCTCCCGGCTCCCGGTGATCGCCCAGCGGCTGCCTACGACGCCCACCGTGACGCTCAAGGCTCCCCACAAGATCAACCCCGCCAGTCCGAGGAACCGATCGGCCACGGCGGCGAGGAAGCCGACCAGCAGCGCGCCGACCGCGGCGAGCACGGCGATCACACCGCTCTGCCACAGGTTCTCGAGCGGCGCGCTGCGACGCCCGCCGAACAGGGCGGCGACGGCCACCCCGGCGAACAGGGCGGCGAGGAGGGGGTCGGCGGCGGCCTCGCGGTAGCGCGCGGCGTCGAGCCGTCCCTGCAGCAGCTTGACGAGGATCTGGGCGACCGTGATGGTCGCGCCGCCCAGTCCCGCGCCGCAGGCGAGGGCGCCCAGCCCGATCGCGACCGGGTCCTTGCGGATCTCGCTCACAGGTGCACGACCCGGCCGAGCGAGTCGAGCGCCGCCTCGGCCACCGCTTCGGACATCGTCGGGTGGGCGTGGATCGCGAGCTCGACCTCTTCGACCGTGTATTCGTTCTCGCGCGCGACCGCGAGCTCGTGGATCAGCTCGGACGCCTGGGCGCCCACGATGTGCGCCCCTAGGATCTCGCCGTAGCGCTTGTCCCGGATGATCTTCACGAAGCCCTCGGTCTCGCCCGTGCCCCGCGCCCGGCCGTTGGCGGAAAACGGGAACCGCCCGACCACGAAATCGACCTTGCGCTCCTTGCACTGCTCCTCGGTCAGGCCGATGCTCGCGACCTCGGGATGACAGTAGGTAACGCTCGGCACGTTGTCGTACTTGATCGCGTGCGGCTTCTTGCCGGCCAAGAGCTCCGCGACGTTCACGCCTTCCCGGAAGCCCTTGTGGGCCAGCATCGGCGGGCCGGCGACGTCGCCGATGGCAAAATAGCCGGGGGCGCTGGTCTGCAGGTTCTGGTCCACCTTGATGAAGCCGCGGTCGGTGAGCTGGATGCCGCACTCCTTGAGACCGATGTCCTCGGTGTTCACGGCGCGCCCCGCCGCCATCAGCACCGCGGTCGCTTCGACCCTCTGCTTGGCCCCGCTCACGTCGACGTCCAGCACGACCTTGTCTTTCCCGACGGTCGCCTTCGTCAGCTTCGCTCCGGCCAGCACGTCGATGCCGCGCTTCTTGTAGCTCTTCGTGAGCGCGTCGGACGCTTCGGCGTCCTCGAGGGGCAGGAGGCGGGGCAGCACCTCGATGAGGGTCACCTTGGAGCCGAACGCGTGGAAGATGTTTGCGAACTCCATGCCCACGGCGCCCGCGCCGACGATCGCCAGCGAAGGCGGCGCCTTTTCGAGGAACAGCGCCTCGTCCGACGAGATCACCGTCGTCTTGTTGATGTCGAGCCCGATCTGGGGCAGGCCCTTCACGCGCGTGCCCGTCGCGATGAGCACCGCCTTCTTCGCCTCGTACACGTCATTGCCGACCTTCACCTTGCGGCCGGGCTGGAGCGTGCCGCTGCCTTTCACGACGGTGATCTTGTTCTTCTTCATCAGGAACTCGACGCCCTTCGAGTTCTGGTCGCTGACCCGACGCGAGCGTTGCATCGCGACGCCGTAATCGGTTTTCAGCGTCCCCGCTTCGACGCCGAACTCCTTGGCCTCGCGGAGCAGGTTGGCGACGTACGCCGAGTGCAGCAACGCTTTGGTGGGGATGCAGCCGATGTTCACGCACACCCCGCCGAGCTTCTCCTTCTCGATCAGCGCCGTGCTCATGCCGAGCTGCGCGGAGCGGATCGCCGCGACGTAGCCCGCGGGGCCCCCCCCGAGCACGATCACATCAAATTGACTAGCCAACGGACCCCTCCTCAAACGCGGAAGTCGGAACGCGGAACGCGGAACAGGCGGGCCGACGCTTGTGCGGCTGTTCCGCGTTCCGAGTTTCGCGTTCCGCGTTCACAAAAGCATCGCCAACGGGTTTTCCAGCATCAGTTTCAGCGTCTTCAGAAATGCCGCTCCCGTCGCCCCGTCGATCACCCGATGATCGCAGCTCATCGTGAGGCGCAGGCGGCGGCGCGTCACGACCTGGCCGTCGACGGCCACGGGCTTCGGCGTGATCGTACCCACGGCGAGGATCCCCGCCTCCGGAGGATTGATCACCGCGGTGAACTGATCGATGTCGAACATCCCCAGATTCGAGACGGAAAAGGTGGCGCCCGTGTACTCAGCGGGCTGGAGCCGACGGCTGCGGGCCTTGTCGGCGAGCTCGCGCGCCTCGCGGTTGATCTCCGCGAGGGACTTCGCGTCCGCGTGACGGAGGACCGGCGTGATCAGCCCGTCCTCCACGGCCACGGCCATGCCGAGGTGCACCTCGTTCCAGTAGCGGATGTGATCGTCCTGGAACCAGGCGTTGCAGGCGCGGTGCTTGGTGAGCGCGAGCGCGGTCGCCTTGAGGATGACGTCGTTGAACGAGACCTTGCCTTGGTCGCCGAGCTGGCGGTTCAGCGCGTCGCGCGCCTCGGCGGCTCGCTCCATGTCTACTTCCGTCGTGAGGAAAAAGTGGGGCACAGGGCCGAGCGAGGTCACCAGGCGCTTCGCGATCGTCTTGCGGATCTGAGTCAACGGGACGTCTTCGTACGCTCCCCCACGCCCCCCCACGGCTGGGGAGACGGGAGAGGGGAGAGGTACGACCGGGGCCGCGGCGGGTTGTACTGCCGCGGGGCGAACATCTCCCTTCTCCCTTCTCCCCGCCTCTTCGAGATCCCGGCGCACGACGCGGCCCCCCGGGCCCGACCCCGTGAGCAGCTTCAGATCGACGCCCGTCTCCTTCGCGATGCGCCGCGCCAACGGTGAAGCCTTGACGCGAGTCGCGTCCGGCGGCGTGACGGGCGCTGCGAGGGGTACCGCTCCCCTCTCCCCGCTCCGTGTCGCTGGTGCGGCCGCCGGCTGGGGAGCCGGCCCAGGTGTCGCGCCAGTCGCCTCGCCGGGCGCTGCGATGATGGCCACGACCTTCCCCACGGCCACCGTCTCGCCTTCGGCGACCGCCACCTGGCGCAGCACCCCGTCGGCACGCGCGACCAGGTCCATCACGGCTTTGTCGGTCTCGACCTCCGCCAGCGTGTCCCCGGTCGTCACCGGGTCCCCTTCCTTCTTATGCCACTTCACGACCCGGCCCTCCTCCATCGTCGGCGAGAGGGCTTCCATGTAGACGTTCGTGGGCATGGGGGAGACCGGGCGGGGGGCGGGAGGCTCAGTCGAGGTACAGGACGCGGCGGACGGCGGCGACCACGCGGTCGGGGCTGGGCTTCGCGAGCCGCTCGAGCTGCTTGTTGTACGGCATCGGCACGTCGGCCTGGGTGACCCGCAGCACCGGCGCATCGAGCTGGTCGAACGCGTCGCGCTGGATCACGTCCACCACCTGGGCGCCGATCCCGCAGTGGGGCCAGCCCTCCTCGACCACGACGGCGCGGTTGGTGCGTGCCACCGAGCCGACGATCGCCGCCTCGTCGAGCGGGCGGAGCGAGCGCAGGTCGAGCACCTCCGCCGAGACGCCCTCGTGCTCCGCGAGCTGTTCCGCGGCCTTGAGCGCGACGGCGACGGTCTTCGAGTGGCAGATCACGGTGACATCCCCGCCCGGCCGCTTCACCTCGGCCTGCCCGATCGGCACGAGATGCTCTCCCTCGGGCACCTCGCCCTTGACGTTATAAAGCATCTCGCCCTCGAGCACGATGACGGGGTTGGCGTCACGGATCGCCGACTTGAGCAGCCCTTTCGCGTCCGCCGGCGTCGCCGGGGCGACCACCTTGAGCCCGGGGATGTGCGACAACCACGCGTCCCATGCCTGGGAGTGCTGCGCGGCGAGCTGCAACGCGGCTCCGTTCGGGCCGCGAAACACGATGGGGATCGGGATCTGCCCTCCCGACTCGTACAGGATCTTCGCGGCCGAGTTGACGATCTGGTCGAGCGCGAGGACGGCGAAGTTCCATGTCATGAACTCGATCACGGGCCGCAAGCCCGCCATCGCCGCGCCTACCCCGATCCCCGCGAACCCGAGCTCGGCGATCGGGGTGTCCACGACCCGCATCGGACCGAATTCTTCCAGCAGCCCGCGGCTCACCTTGTAGGCGCCCTGGTACACACCCACCTCTTCCCCCATCAGGAACACGTTCGGGTCGCGCTGCATCTCCTCCCGCAGGGCCTGGTTCAGGGCGTCGCGATACGTGAGCGTGGGCATCAGTCGGCGAGCACGTGAGTGCCGAGCTCGGCGGGATCGGGGTCCGGGCTCTCGTCGGCGAAGTGCACCGCCTCCTCCACCTCCGCCCGCACTTCGGCGTCGAGCGCGTCGAGCGCCGCCTGGTCGAGCGCGCCGTCTTCCGTGAGCTTGAGCGCGAGCTGGGAGATCGGATCGCGCTTCTTCTGCTCCTCGACCTCCTCCTTGGTGCGATACACCCCGTGCAGCGGGTCGGACATCGAGTGGCCCATGTAGCGATACGTGCGCACCTCGAGCAGCGTGGGATGCCCGCCCTTGCGCGCGCGATCCACCGCCCGCTCCGTCGCCGCGTACACCGCCAGCGGGTCCATGCCGTTCACGAGCTCCGCGGCCATGTCGTAGCTGCACGCGTGCTCGACGACGTCGGTCACAGCCGCGACCCGCTCGAACGCCGTGCCCATGCCGTAGCGGTTGTTCTCGCAGCAGAAGACGACGGGGAGCTTGTAGACGGAGGCCATGTTGAGCGTTTCGTGGAAGGCGCCGATGTTGACGGCCGCTTCGCCGAAGTAGCACAGGCACACCTGATCGCCCCCCTTGTACTTGATCGCGAAGCCGATCCCGGCCGCGAGCGGCACATGACCCCCGACGATCCCGTGGCCGCCCATGAACCGCCGGCTGGCGTCGAACAGGTGCATCGAGCCGCCCTTGCCCTTCGAGCACCCCGTCGCCTTGCCGAACAGCTCGGCCATCACCGCGTTGGCGGCGATGCCACGCGCCAGCGCCTGGCCGTGCTCGCGATACGAGGAGATGACGTAGTCGTCGTCCCGCAGCGCCGCGAGCGACCCCACGGCGACCGCCTCCTGACCGATGTAGAGGTGGCAGAACCCGCCGATCTTGCCGAGCGCGTACGCCTCGGCGGCCTTCTCCTCGAAGCGGCGGATCAGCAGCATCTGGCGCAGCATGCGCCGCGCCAGCTCGGTGTCGGCGTGTCCGGGGGCGGTCTGGGCGGTGGCGGTGGCCATCGAGGTTACCCGGCGGCGGTGGCGCGCTCGACCTGCTCCCAGGCATGGTAGCTCGAGCGCACCAGCGGCCCCGCCTCCACGTGACGATACCCCATCTCGCGTCCCAACCGGCGCAGCTCGGCGAACTCGGCCGGCGTGTAATACCGCGCGATCGGAAGGTGCTGACCGGACGGTCGGAGGTATTGGCCCAACGTGAGGATGTCCGCGCCTTGGGCGCGCACGTCCCGCATCGCACCGAGCAGTTCGTCCCACTCCTCGCCCAGCCCGCAGATGATCCCGGACTTGGTCAGCATGGCGGGGTCCATCGCCTTCGCCCGGCGCAACAGCTCGAGGGCGCGGGCGTAGCGGCCCCCGGGGCGGGCCAACCGGTACAGCCGTTCGATCGTCTCGAGGTTGTGATTGAGGATGTCGGGCTTCGCGGCGACCACGAGGCGCAACGCCCGCTCGCTGCCCTTGAAGTCGGGAATCAACACCTCGACTGACGTCGCCGGCAGGCGCCGCCGGATCTCGGCGATCGCCGCGGCGAAGATCTCGGCGCCGCCGTTCGGCAGGTCGTCCCGGTCCACGCTCGTGATCACCACGTGCTTCAAGCCCATGCGCTCGACCGCTTGGGCGAGCCGCACGGGCTCGTGCCGGTCGAGCGGGGCGGGCGTGCCGTGGGCGACGGCGCAGTAGGCGCAGTTCCGCGTGCACACATCGCCCAGGATCATGAAGGTGGCGGCCTTGTGCTCCCAGCACTCCCCGATGTTCGGGCAGTGCGCCTCCTCGCACACCGTGTGGAGCTGCAGGTCCCGCATCAGGTGCTTCAGGGCCAGGTAGTTAGGCCCTCCCGGAGCGGGGACCTTGAGCCACGCCGGCTTGCGGGTGGTGAGCTGTGTGAGCGCGGTCGCCATGAGGCTTGGAGAAGATAGCGGCGCCGGGAGAGGTGGAAAAGGCCGAAATTCAACTAGACGGTTGATCGCCCGCGCCGGCCTTCCGCTCCTTCAAACGGCGGAGCTCGGCATCCAGTTCCGACTCGGTGGAGAGCATCCCGTCGGCGATCTCGGCGATCTCCTCGGCTTCCCGCCACTGTCGTTCCAGCTCGGCGACTTCGGCCTGCTCGTCCACGGCCATCTCGAGCGCGAGGCGCCGCTCCGGTCCGAGGCTGCGCAGCGTCAGCTCGCGCCGGGCCACGTCCTGAATCAACTGACCCGGTCCGCCGGCGCCTTCCACGAGCCGGGCCGCGTCCTCGGCCCGCTGGTGGTCGCGCCGGGCGAGCGCCAGATAGGTGAGGCCCTGGCGCAGGGCGGCCTGCGCGTCGGGCCCGATAAGCAACGCACCTTCCGAACGGCAGGTCGGGCAAGAGAGGAGCAGGGCGAGGTCGGCTTGCGTCTGACGGACGACGCGCGCGTACGCCACGTGCCGGGCGCGAAGCTGGAGCACGGTGCCGCAGCGTTCGCAGATCGGGGGCTCGACCAGGCCGATCCGCCGCCGCCCGACCATGCCGCGGTACATCGCCCGCGCCACGTTCGGCACGTTCCATACGAACACTCCGACGGAGCCGCCGGCGGCGACGTTCACCGCGACAGCGAGCCCCACCGCCGCGACGGTCACGGGGACGACGAATTTCAGCTGCTCCCGGCGACGCGCGCGCAGCCGCTCGCCGTACCGCCAGGTGGCGAACTCGAGGCGCGGCGGCTTGCCGACGCGCACCAGGTCGTACCTCTGCCACCGGATCAGCGCGACCTGTTCGCTCGCCGCCGCCACGCGACCATCGCGTGCGGCACGCGCCAGCGCGTCGATCCGCTCGAGGCGGTCGTCCAGCGGCGCGAGGTTCCAGCGCGAGCACTTCGGGCAGATCACCCACAGCCGGCCCTTCCACTCGTCGAACGCGAGACGACGTCCCACCCCGAGTCCCGAGGGCCCGCCGTCGCCGTCGAGCTTGCCGTTGCAGAAGGCGCAGGTCCTATACATCAGCCACCAGTCGCAAGCCGCACGCCGCAAGTCTTGCGCCTTGCGGCTTGAAACGGTTTAGGGGTTGAAACGGTCCGCGCCCAACGGCGCGATGTCCACATTCGTTTCACCGGTCGTCAGAAGGTCTGCGATGATCTCGCCCGTGAGGGCTGCGAGCAGGATGCCGTTACGACCGTGCCCCGTCGCATACCACAGGCCCGCGAGTTCGGGATCGCGCCCGAGGATGGGACGCCCATCCGGTGTGACCGGCCGCAGGCCGGCCCAGGTCCGCGCGACCGCCTGCCTCACTAACGCCGGCAGCAGCCTGACGGCTCCCCGGAAGATCTGCGCCAGCCCCTCATTGGTCACGGCGGCGCTGAATCCGGCCCGCTCCATGGTGGAGCCGAGCACCGCGTCGACACCGCGAGCGAGCACGTAGCCCTGCTCGTGATACAGGATGGCGGGCGGCGTGCCGTCGGGCCACGCGGTCGCCGCCATTTGCCCGCGCAGCGGCTCGACGGCGAGCGGGCGCGGCAGGCTCGCGATCTGCGGCGACCAGACACCGGCGGCGATCACGACGTGCTCGGCTGCGGTGACGCCGCGCGGCGAGATCACGCCGGTGGTGCGCCCATTGGCGATCTGGAGGCGCTCGATTTTCTCGGGTTGGAACGCGGCGCCGAGGCGACGCGCGTCGGCCAGGCAGGCCCGGGCTACCGCTTGCGGGTCCACGGCACCGTCCTCGGGCGCGAACAGGGCGCCGAGGCATTCGGGCGCGGCCCCGGGCCAGCGCTCCCGCACTTCGCCGCCGTCCAACCAGTCGCAGCGCAGCCCGGCCTGGCGCTGGCGCGCGACGTCCTCCTTGAGCCGGTCCGCGGTCTGGTCGTCGAAGGCGACGGAGGCGATCCCGGCGCGCCAGAAACCGATATCGATCCCCGTGGTCTCCTGGAGCGCTGGCGCGAGCGGCTCGTACAAGTCGCGCCCGCGGACCGACAAGCCGATCAGGACGTCGTCCAAGGGCTCGATCTGGGCCGCCAGCATCCCGGCCGACGCCGGGGACGCCGCCGCGGGGTCCGGCCCCGGCTCGAAGATCGCGACCTCGAGCCCGCGCAGGGCGGCGGCGCGGGCGCAGGCGGCGCCGACCGCGCCCCCGCCGACGATCGCGACGTCGACGGCGGTCATGCGCTGGCGCCCCCCTGAAACCCGCTGCTAGATTGCGCCGTAGGGCCCGACCGTCGGGCACCACGGAGGGAAGCGCCCATGTTTAGGAGCATTCTCGGTTTCGCGATCTTTGCCGCGCTGGCGTTCGTCGCGCTCAACATTCTCTTCGGCATCCTCGGCGGCCTCTTCGGGCTCGCCCTGTGGATCCTGAAGCTCGCCGCCATCGGCTTCGTCCTGTACTTCGTGCTGCGGCTCGTGAGCCCGAGCACCGCGGACAAGATCCGCGACATGATCAAGGGCCGCCCGGCCGACGCCCAGGGCTAGCGGTCCCACGGCAGCAGCTGGCTGGAGTGGGCGTGGATGATCTTCCACCCCCGCGGCTGCTGCTCGCATATGAAGGTAGCGCGGCCGGCTTCCACCTGGCTGCGCTGCGAACCGATCCACCGGTAGTCCGCGAGAATCCAGGCAAATCGGCCTTCCAGGGTCACCGACGACGCCGCGACGGTGACTCGGCCGCCGTAGCCGACGCCCGCGAAGCGGGGGGCGGCGAACCGCGTCCGCGCGTTGGCCACGACGAGCGCCTCGGGCGCGTACAGCGTGTCGGCCGCGCGGTCCCCGGCCGCGTCGAGGACGAGGGCTTCGCGCACGATCTCCTGGATCAGCTCGGGTGTGCCGAGCGCCGCCACGCCGGCCGCCGGCGCGAGGTGCTGGGTGCGCCTGACGCAGGCGGCGACGACGAGGGCGGCAAGGAGGAGGGGAAGGGGGAGCGGAAGGCCGAGCGCACCTCGAGCGCTACCGCGCATCGAGCTGGCGGATCACCGCCCAGCAGAGGAGCGGGATCAGGATCTCGTGGTGGCCGGTGAGCTGGATGCCGCGTCCGCCGGCGAGGGTCGGGCGCTCCACGACGTTGACGCGGGGCCGGTAGTGCCGCAGCATGTCGCAATCACACGCCGTGAAGCCCGTCGGTTTTCCCCCGTTGAGGTTGCGCGCCACCGTGAGCGCCTTGAGGAACACCTCGGGCATCACGACGGCGCTCCCCAGATTCAGGACGACGCCGCCGTCGTCGAGCGCCGGCAGCGAGGCCGCGAGGCGCTTGAAGTCGCGATGGCTCGTCGCGCCGAGCGCCGCGCCGTCAGCGGCAGGATGCTGGTGGATGATGTCGGCGCCCACGGTGGCGTGCACTGTCACGGGGATCCCCCGCTCGCTGGCTGCGACGAGCACGGAGACCTCCGGGGCCGCGAGCTTGCCGCGCCGCTGCAGGTACTCCATCAGGGCCTCGCCCATGCCGCGCCCCGCCGTCGCGCCGGCCGCGATGGCCGTGTTCATCTCGCGCCCCGTCTCCTCCGCCATCCCGAACGTGCCGTCGGTGAGCCCCGCGGCTACGTCCTCACTCGTGCCGCCGTAGGCCGCCAGCTCGAAGTCGTGGATCGCGGCGCTGCCGTTCAACGCGAGATGCGTGACCACGCCGCGGTGCATCAGCTCGCGGAGCAGCGGTCCCAGCCCGACCTTCACGACGTGGCCCCCGAGCATCAGCACGACGGCCCGGCGTCCCGCCGCGTGCGCGAGCCGCGCCGCGACGTAGCGCAGGTCTCGCGCGGCGAGGATGTCGGGGAGCGAGTCCCAGAAGGCGGCGAAGCTCGGGTCGCCATCGGGGCGGGGCGGGTGGGCGAGGAGCGACGGATCGACTTTGTTGGGGCGCTGCGCGATGGGGACGGTTCGCAACCGCGAGAAGTCCGCCTCGCGATAGTCGGTCATGGATGCCCCGGACGAGGGTCGACGTACTCCTTGAGCTTGAGCTGCACCGTGCCGAACGAGAAATTCGACTGCAACGCGATCATGACCCGGGTACTGTCGTCGGAGAGCCACATGCGCGCGTCGGCCTTTTCGGCAAAGATGCCGCCGCCGTTGGGGATGCGGGGGCGCACCACGATCGCGTTCCACTTTCGCCCGGCCGCGCCCACGCGCTCGCGACCGAGCACTTCGACGATCACCGGATTGCGCTCGGGGCGGAAGTAACGATGGTACTCATAGCGCTTTCCCTTCTCGAGCGGCACGGTACGGATCCAGTAGAGAAACGCGGCGTCGTCCAGCGGATCGGCGACCGTGGGGAACGTGCTGTCGCGACCGGCTTCGCGGTAGAACCCGGAATCGGGGTAGATGTCGAATTTCCGCTCCCAGGCCTTACCCTTCTCCTCGGTCTGGTTCACGAACCGGCGTGAGTGGAAGTCGGCGCGGCCGACCCACGACTCGAGATCCTGGTGGATGTGATACCAGAGCGCGCCGCCGTCGATCAGGAACACGAAGTGGACCGTTTCGACGCCGCGGATCGTGTCGATCCCGGCGACCTGCATCGTGGCGGTGCCGACGCTGAACGGCCCGTAGCGCGCCCCATACACCAGCCGCTCGCCCACGGGGAACGGCACTGCGGCTGGGGCCGCCACCAGCGCCCCGATCGGGGCCAGCACGTCGACGCGGGCGCGCGCCGTGTCCGCGTTGGCGGTGTCCGATTGGGCGCCCAGGATAGCCCCGCCCGTCAGGGCGGGGGTGACGGCGAGCAGCAGCGCGGTGGACGTCAGGCGGGCCGCGCGGATGATCGGGCGGGCGCGCCAGGCATCGAGCAGTTGGTGCCACGGCTTCACCCGGGAGGGGCGCTGGGTGAGGTCGTAGCGCGCCGCCGCCGGCACGGGGTCGGTGCGGCGCGCGTGTGGCGCGAGCCGGGCGAGCAACTCCGCGTTGGCGCACCAGCCGTTGGTCCGCAACAGGGGCGCGTCGTCGCGGCGCAGCGCCTGCCGCAGCACCATGAGCCGCACGGCGACGAACCCCGACACGGTGTCCTTGAGGCCCGGCAGCGGCAGCAGGCGCGGCGTCCAGCGGCGTGCGAAGCGCAGCGTCCGCGAAGCCGAGCCGCGCTGCTCCACCAGCTCCGCGACGACGAGGTCGGCCCCGGACTCGAGGTGCTTCACCATCTCATCCATGGCCTCGGGCGAATGCAAGAAGTCGGCGTGCAGGGTGATCGCGCAGTCACGCTTGGGCCGGTCGGTGCGCTGCAGGGCGAGGCGGAGCAGCTCCTCGAGGCTCGCGGCATAGCCCCGGCGCTCCCGGTGCGTCACGACGGTCATGGGCAGCACCTTGGCGTAGGACGCCAGCACTTCGCCCGTGTCGTCCGTCGACGCGTCGTCCAGCACCAGCAGCTGGTACTCTCGCGGGAAGGCGGTGAACACCTGGCGCACTTTCCAGAGCACCAGCCCCGCCGTGCGGGCCTCGTTATGCACCGGAACGCACACGTAGATCATAGCCCTGCAATCTAGGCGAGCGAGCGATACAGGGCCAAGACGCCCCGCGCCATGGCCGGGGCGGTGAACTGCGGGGGAAGGGGGAACGGGGAAGGGTGGTCGAGTGCCTGAACCACCTTCCGAGCGAGCGCCTCGGCGTCGCCGACCGGCACGGTCCACTCCGCAGGCACGATCTCAGGCAGGCCGCCGCCCCGGGTCGCGACCACCGGCTTGCCCAGCGCGAGCGCGTGCAGCACCGCGCTGCCAAGGCCTTCGTCCTTTGAGGACATCACGAACACGTCCGCCTCGCCGATCAGGGAGTCCGCCTCCGCAATGTACCCCACCAAGTGGACGCGATCCGCGACGCCGAGCCGGGCGATCTCGGCCGTGAGCGCCCGGCGGTCCGGGCCGTCGCCCGCGATCACCCAGTGGAGGTCGGGGCGAAGCGCCCGCGCGGCCCGCGCGGCCCGCACGCATGTGCGTTGATCCTTCGGGGGCTCGAGCGCGGCGACGTTGGTGGCGAGCGGCGCTCCGTCGGGCAGGCCGAGCCGCGAGCGGACGTCGAGCGGGACGGCGGCCGCCCGGCGCACCTCGGCGGGATCGATGCCGGAGTGGACGACCGTCACGGTGCCTGCGGGGAACCCGGCGGCGAGGAGGGTCGAGCGGACGGCCTCGGAGATCGCGACCACCGCGTCGACCCGGTGCAGGGCGCTGCGGGGGCTGACGCGGAACACCACGCGCCGGGTCGCGACGACCCGCGGTGCGGCGCCGGCGCGGCGGAGCCAGCCGCGTGCCCACACCGCGAGGGTGACGGCGTGGCTGTTGTGGGCGTGAATCACGTCGGGGCGCCACGCCCGCGCTTCCGCCACCAGGCGCCACCAGGCCCGCGGGTCCAGCCCAAGCGTCCAGGGGACCTCCCGCACGGCGACGCCTTCGGCCGCGGTGCGCCTCGCCAGCTCGCTGCCGCGCCGTGTGACGAGCCGCTGCTCCACCGCGGGCTCGCGCGCCAGCTCGCGCACCAAGAGCCGCACTTGGTTCTGGCCGCCCCGGTACTCGCGCCCCGCGTCGACGTGGAGGACCCGCACCGGGGAGGCTCAGGCCGGCTGCTGGGCGGCGTGGCCGAGGGCGTTGCGCAGCTCGGCCAGCGTGAACGGCTTGTGGAGGTAGGGGCGGCCCAGCGTTTCCAGGAACTGCAGCGTATCGCCACGCACCGTGTCGCCCGTGGCGAAGATGATCCGCTCTGCCGCGCGGGGGTCCTGGCGGGCGAGCTTCGCGTACATGTCGCGTCCCGAGAGGTGGGGCATCCGGAGGTCGCAGATGATCACGTCGAACGCCTCGGCCAGCGCGCGCTCGAGCGCGTAGGCCCCGTCGCTCGCCACCTCGACGGTGTGGCCCCAGCTCTCGAGCGTGGCCCGCATGTAGTGCAGGATGTGCGGCTCGTCGTCCACCACCAGGATGTGCAGCGCCCGTCCGGTCGCGGCCGGCGCGGGCTCCGCCTCGACCCGGGGGGCCGGCGCTCCGACCGGAAGCTCGACCGTGAACGTGGCGCCGGCCCCGGGCTTGGTGATGAGCGAGATGCGGCCGCCGTGCTCCTTCACGATCCCCTGGGAGATCGACAATCCCAGGCCCGTCCCCTCCCCCTCGCCCTTGGTGGTGAAGAACGGCTCGAACACCCGTGCGGCGATCTCTTCCGTCATGCCGGGCCCCGAGTCGGTTACGCTGACCGCGAGGCCGTCGCGGGCACGCCGCGCGGCGATCCAGATCCGCCCCGACGCGGCGTCGCCCGCGACCGCCTGACACGCGTTGTTGATCACGTTCACGAACACCTGCTTGATCTGGTTCCCGTTCACCTCGACTTCGGGCAGTCCCGCCTCGACCTCGAGCGTCGCCTCGACCTTGTGCGCCATCAGCTGATTGCGGAGCAGCTCCAGGGTCGACTCGAGGATCGGCTTGATGTGCTGGAGCTTGCGCTCGCCCTCCTGGCTGCGGGCGAACGACAGCAGGTTCTTCACGATGTTCGCGGCGCGCTCCGCCTCCTGGCGGATCACCTGGAGCGGCTCGGCCAGCGACGACGGCACCTCTCCCGCCTCGACAAGGAAGTCGCTGAAGCCCACGACCGAGGCGAGCGGGTTGTTCAGATCGTGCGCCACGCCGGCGATCAGTTGACCAATCGCCGACATTTTCTCAGACTGTATGAGCTGCTCCTGCAGCCGGCGCCGCTCCGTTTGGTCCTCGAATACCAGGACCGCGGACCCGGGCTCCGCCATGGGGATCATGGCGAGCAGCAGGATGCGCTCGCCGAACCGGATCTCCACCGAGGTCGGCGCGGCCTCGGCGATGGCGCGGGCCACCGGGTCCGCCCACGCCGGCGGCACGAGGCCGAGCCAGGGTCGGCCGGGGATGGCCGTCACGGGCACCTGGATCAGCTCGGCGAAGACGCGGTTCGCGCGGCGCACGGTGCCGTGCGCGTCCACGATGCAGATGGCCTGGCTGATGGCGTCGACCGTCTTCTCCCACTCGCGCTTCGCGGAGGAGAGGAGCTCGACCAGGCGGGCGTTCTCGAGGGCGATCGCCGCCTCGGCGAGCACGGTCGACACGAGCATCAGCTCCGCCTTGCCGAGGGCGCCGGGTCGGTCGCTCCCGAGGGAGACGGCGCCCATGGTCCGGCCGCCCGCCACGAGCGGCGCGCCGATCCAGGAGCCCGGCGGCTCGTCGACCAGCGTGGCCCCGCGGCGACGCGCCTCTTCCTTGACGTCCTTCGCGAACGCGAGGGGGCCGCGGCGCAACGCGAGCTGCAGCAGGGGGTCGTCGGTGCTCCTCGGCGCGGGGTCGGTGTCGTACGTCACCGCCAGCCGGTTCGTTTCGGCGTCAAGTAGGACGACGGCCAGCCGGTCGGGTTTGAGCAGTTCGAGCAGCGCCCGGGCCAGCAGCTCGACCACCGTCGCCGGGCGGAACGCCCCGGTGAGTTCCTGCGCCAGCGTCGTGAGGCGCGTGAGGAGGTCGGCCGCGGCGCGGGGCCCCGGAGCGGGCGCGGCGGCAGGTGCCCGCGACGCGGGGGGGCGGGGGCGGGGGGGGGCGGCTTTAGAAGGAGGCTTGCGCATGATCCTGGCCAACGTCCGCGGTCGTCTGCGGGCATCCGATTTTCGCCTGGTGGCGCTCGCCCTCGCGCGCGGCGACGTGGGGGGACGGGCGCGCTACGAGCGCCTGCTGCTTGAGGACGGCCCCGACCGGCTGCTGGACGAGCCCGGCCTGCTCGAGGCCCTGCTGGCCCTGCGTACGCTGGCGGTGCCGTCGCCGCTGCTGTTCGCGTACGTGGCGGTGCGCCACGCCCTGCTCGCTGCAGGCGTCGACGACCGCGAGCTCGCGGAATACCTCGCTGCCCTCGTGCTCGAGTTCGGCGATCACGACCGCCACACGCGGATCCGCCGCGCCGACGACGAGCGCTACGCCTATCTCGTCGACCTGGTGGCGGATCTCACCGGCCTGGACGACACCGGCGAGCGCGGGTTCCTGCTGCGCGTGCATCTGGGCAACTACAGTCTCTGGCTCGCCGGGCTGTTCCCCGACTACGTGGCGGCCCGGCGCTCGCGCCGCGGCGGACCCGACCTGCCGTACTACGACGAGCTGGGGCGCCAGGGTTACCAACTCGCCTCCGAGCATCGCCTCGCGGAGCGCTTCGGCGTCGCGGGCATCTACCGCGCCGCGGCCGAGCGGTTCCCCACGCTGCGCGTGGCCTTCAATCGGCTCTCGGACACCGTGTTCTTCCCCAACGTGAGTACCCCGGACAAGATACTTCGGAATCTCTAGATCACTCGTCTAAGAACCGCGTCGGCACCGTCGTCGCGGCCTCCACCAGCTGCTCCGCCGACTTGACGAAGCGCACGACGATGGGCAGCGAGCCCTTGAGATGGAGCTTACGCTGCATGATCCCGGCGATCGGCCCGAGCTCCTTCCGGATCACGCGCTTCCACTGCGCGTAGTCGCCCGAGATCACGAACGGCGCCTGCTCCGCCTCGCTCAGCGACACCACCTTGGCCTCCCGGCAGGCGCCGCGCTCCAGGTCGAGCCAGATCCCCACCGGCTGCGGCAGGCCGATCGCCGGCTGGGGATTCACGACCAGCGCCACGGCGCCGTGCGTCCATTCCGTCGAAGCGGCGCGATACCCTGCGCTCGCGTTAATCGCGCTGCCGTAGGCGCTCACCCACTCCGCCGACGGGAAGGGGAGGCTCACGTTACGGCTCCGGCAAAGCCGCGGAACAGCGCGTCCTCCACATCGTCCTCCGGGTGCCACTGCACGGCGAGCAGCCATGGCTCGCCGGCGGCGCCTGGTTCCGCGCCTTCGATCACCCCGTCCTCCGCCCACGCGGTGGCGCGCAATCCCGGAGCGAGATCGCGGATCGCTTGGTGATGCCGCGTGTTCACCGTAGTCGCGACGGTCGCGATGGTGCGGTGCAGTAACGAGCCGGACTCGACCGCGAGGCCGTGGCGCGCTGCCGTGTCGGCGTGGTCGATCTTCCCCGGCCGCTCGGTCGCCAGGTCCTGGTAGAGGGTGCCGCCGAGCGCCACGTTGAGAACTTGAATGCCGCGACAGATCGCGAGGATGGGAAGTCGGCGGCGCCGCGCCCCGGCGATCAGGGCGAGCTCGACCGCGTCGCGCGCCGCGTCGGTGTCGCCGAGCTTCGGGTGGGGGGCGGCGTGGTAGTGTGCCGGATCGACGTCCTCGCCGCCGGTGAGCACCAGACCCTGCACGCCGTCGAGGGCGGCGCACGCGGCGTCGGGGTCGAGGATCGGCGGCACGATCAGGGGCACGAGTCCCGCGCGGGCCAGCGCCCGCACGTAGGCCGTGTTCAGGGCGACGCGCTCGCGGCCGGCGTCGGTGCGCCGCGTGGCGCTGACGGCGACGATCTTGGTCACCGGCTCGGGGGAGGGGTCGTCGCGGCCGGCGGGCCGAGCAGGGGGCAGCGCGGGTTGGACACGCTCGCCCAGTCCACGCGGACGCCGTACAGCGGAATCGTCCGGCTGCTCCCCGTTACGGACCCGAGCTCGGGATAGGTCTTGGGGGGCCGCTGCCCTTCATACAGCAGCACGCCTTCGGCCCGCTGGCTCGAGTCGTCCACCACCAGGAGAGCGTACACGGTCGTCTCCGTCGGGAACGGCGGGAAGTTCTGGCCCTGATAGGTCATCGCGAGTCGCCCCCCGGCGGACGTGATCGTGACGGTGCTCAGCTGGGCGGTTCCGGCGACGCGGGCGGGGAGCGAGCCGGGAAGCCCACGCGGCGCCTCGCTGAGCACGTACGGCAACATGCGCAGCTGGTCCTGGATCAGGGACGGCCCGATCAGCTGCGCCATCCCGCAGGTGGGCGAGCGCGACCGGTCGCCGCCGCATGAAACGGCGAAGGACGTCAAGAGGAGCGGCGTCGAGAGCAACACCGTCGAGCGCAACGGCGTCGAGCGGAGGACGGTCATCGGCCGGTGACGACCTCCAGGATGGTCGCGGGGTAGGGGGCGTCGGGGCTCACGCGCCGCAGCTCGATCGAGTCGGCGTCGGGGACGAGCGAGGTGCCGAGCCGCAGTGTGTCGCCCACGACCCACGCCGCCGTGCGGGCGCGGGCCCACGCCGGCTTCTCGATCTCCACCCCGATGATCCAGCGCCCCGTGCCGCGCAGCGGGCCCGCTTCGACCTTGCTGCGGTCGGGCTCGCCGTGGTAGCGGCGGTACAGCCGCCCGGAGATCCAGCCGCCGGGGTGCGACTCCAGGGTGATGCGGACGTAGACGGTGGAGTCGAGCGCGACGGCGCGGGTCGCGGCCGGAGCGGCGCCGGAACGAAACACGCGCGTCAGCTCCCAGGTGCCGTCGATCGGAGCGCCTTGCAGAGCGCACAGCGCGGTCATCGCGGCGAGCGTGCGGGTCCCGGGCATCGCCCCAATTTAATACTTCCAGGCGAGAATCACGGACATCGTGCGCACCGGCTCGAGCGTGCCGGGCGTCAGGCTATACATGTAGTTGAGGAGATTGTTCATGAGCAGTCGGACCGAGACCGGGCCCCCCTCCCAGCCCGCCCGCAGGTCGAGGACCTTGGCGGCCACCCGCGGATCGCCGGCGTAGGGGCCGGCCAGCTCGATTTCCTCGATGCGGCTCACGAAGCGGAAGTCCGCGCCCACGCTGAGCGAGCGCCAGCCGTAATCGGCGCTCAGGGTGGCGAGATGCTTGGGGCGGAACGCCAGCACCAAGCCCGTCGAGTCGTCGCGGGTGTCGAGGAACGTATACGAGAGGGATGTCGTGAGATTCCAGGGGAACGGCGTCGCGACGAGGAAAAGGTCGAGCCCGCGGAGCCGGGCGCGCGCAACGTTCTGGAACTGGATCACCGGATTGCCCGCCGTATCGCGGGTGAACACGGGCTCGATCAGCCGGCGCGCCTCGGTCCAGAACAGCGCGGCGTCGAGGCGGGCCCGCGATCCGAGCGCGGCGGCGTTGCCCAGCTCGAACGACCACGCCGTCTCGTGCTGCAAGTCGGGGTTCGGGATCACCCGGTACCCGAACGCCGACGTCGAGACGAACAGCTCGGCTAGCGAGGGCGCGCGGAACCCGGCTCCAATGGAGGCACGCCATGTCCCCGCCCGCGTGGGGAGAACCGCGCCGACGCGCGGGCTGAGCACGCTCGACACCGATCCCCCGTCCCGCGCGATGAAATCCATCCGGGCGCCCGCCGTGAGCCGCACGCGGCCCGCCTGGTGCTCGCCCTCGCCGTAGGCGGCGAACGCGGTCTGGTCGTGTGAGCGGACGGTGTCGCTGGTCGCGGCGGTGACGCCCGTGAAGATGTTCGAGGTCACGTCGGAATAGCTGGCCTCCGCGCCGACCGTCACGACGCCGCCGCGCGCCGCGTGCGCCTCGCCGCGGAGCTCGGCGCCGAACCGGTTGGCGACCCCGAAGTCGTCCGGTCCCTTATGCAGGTCCGTGAAATGCGTGCGCAGCCAGGAGCCGCGCGCCTGCCACGAGAACCGTGCGGACGGCGTGCGCTCGATCGTCGCCGCGAGATACCCCTTGTCGGACCGCGTGTAGTTGCCCTGGTTCGACGTGTCGATCATGAACGGCTGAAACGCGAGCCCGCGATTGTCGCACTTATTCAGCTCGCACCAGGGATCGCCGACCTGGTACTGGTGGCTCGTCCACGAGCCGGAGGCGGTAACGCGCGTGTCGGGCGCCGGATGCCACTCGGCCTTGCCCCCGGTCTCCCACTGGTCGCTCCGGTCCTGCTCCCGGTAGCCGTCGGAGTGACGGCCGCCGAGGGTGAGGCTGCCACGCAGCTCCTGGCTGCCGTACGAGCCGGTGACGTCGAGGCCGCCGAGCCCGCCGGTGTAGTCGCGGAATTGCCAGACACTCTCCGGCGGATTGGCATACGCGCCGGCCGTGGCGCGCACCCGGCCGTGAACGCCGACCGGAATGTCGTGCGTGATGAGGTTCACGACGCCGCCGAACGCCGCCGAGCCGTATAGCGAGGAGCCGGCGCCCTTCACGACCTCGACGCGGTCCACCTCGTCGAGCGGCAGCATGTCCCAGTCGATGCCGCCGCGGTCGCCCTGATTCGCGGGCACGCCGTCCACGAGCAGCAACACCCGCGAGCCCAGGCCTTCGACGAAGCCGCTCGAGCCGCGGATGTTCACCTGGCCGTTGAGGAACAGCACGCCGGGGGCCTTGTTCACGGCCTCGTCCACGGTACTCACGGCGCGACGGGCGATTTCGGAGTCCGACACCAGGGCGACGCTCGTCACGGCCTGGTCGAGGAACTGCGAGCGCTTGGCGGCGGTGACGACGATGGGGCCAACCGTCAGTGGCGACGGGGTCAGGATCACGTCAACTTGCACTGAATCGCCACCTACGACCTCAACGGTGTCGAATGCCTGGCGATATCCTATCAACCAGGCGTTGAGGACCACGCGTCCGGCCGGAATGGCGGCTATTCGATAATGACCGTTCGCTTCCACCGTAGTGCGGAGTTCCGTGTTCATCACTCGGAGCTGGACACGGGGGATCGCTGCGCCTGCGGTGTCCCGGACCGTTCCGTACACGACCCCGACCTCCTGTCCGGATGCGAGGGAAATGGGCGCGGCCAGGAGAGGCACTAGCCAGGCGAGGCGTTTCAGGGGGGACACGGCGGAAAGTAGGTGCAGATGCGGTGCATATTGCCGAAATCGATGACGAAGTCGATCGAGTCCGTCCCCGGGCCGTTGACGGTCACGATCCCGGTGCCGTGCGTGGTGGTGTCGCCGCCGTCCTTGTAAAAGCCGACTTCCCGCAGCAGGCTGTCCGCGCTCTGCGTCGTGAGCGTTCCCTTCCTTTTCCACACCGCCAGCACCCACTGATACTGACCATTGGGCACTTTCAGGCTGTACGGATAGGTGGAGGGGCTCGTCGGGATGGGGGGCGGCGGTAGCGGCAGGAAGTTGAACAGGCTCTCGGGCGCCGTCGGGAAGTTCTTGTACGCGACGATGAACACCGCCTCCGTGGTGTCCTTCAGGCTGTCGGGCAGCGGGACCAACACGGTCACGAGTCCGCAGATCCCCACGAATCCGGGGGGGCAGGTCGGGGTCGGCTGGAGGCCCTCGTGGCACGCCGCGGCCACGGCGGCGGCGAGTGCGAGTCGCCACATGCGGCTCGACATGGGTCCAATCTTCGGGACGCGCGGCCGAACCGTCAACTTGACCCCCCTTTTCGCGCGGAATAACGTAGAGTCCGCCATGCCGATCTACGAGTATCGCTGCACGAAGTGCCGCAAGCGCTTCACGCAGCAAGAGGGCATCGAGGAGCACGGCCGCCGGCGGCCCACCTGCCCCAAGTGCAAGTCGCGCGCGGTGCAGCAGGTGTTCTCGCCGTTTTTCGCGAAGACGGTTCGGAAGAGCTAGCCTCGGCCCTTGTTCGAGCGCCTGCGGGACGCGCTCCGCGCCGCCCTCGACGCGGCGACGCCGCCGGGAGACCTGCGCGACCTGCTGCGGCAGATGCGCGAGGCGGTGGTGGAGGCGAAGCTCGCGGTCGAAGATACGCGCGCAGCGCTGGCGCGCGCGGAGCGCGACCTCGCGGACGAGCGCCGGCGGCTCGCCGACGCGGAGCGGCGCGGCCGGCTCGCGGCCGAGATCCAGGACGGGGAGACGGTGGAGGTGGCGCAGCGCTTCGCGGCCAAGCATCACGAGCGCGTGGGCGTGCTCGAGCACAAACGCGCGGCGCTGGCGGAGGAGCGGGCCCTGTACGAGCGCGAGCTCGCGGAGATGCAGGCGCAACTCGTCCGCGCGGAGCGGGACCGGCCCCTCACGGAGGCGGAGCGCTCCGTGGAGCGCGCCTGGCGCGACCTGCAGGCGGCGGGTGGCGCGCGGCCCGGCACGGACATCCAGGACGAGCTGCTCAAGTCCGAGCTGGAGCGCGCCGCGCGCGAGGCCGCGGCCGAGCGCCAGCTCAAGGAGCTCAAGAAGAAGATGAAGAAGGACTAGGCGGCGGAAGCTATGAGCGTGCTCCGTCGGGTGCTCGCCTGGTTCCGTGAGGCCTTCGAGGCCGCACGGCCGGCGCGCGATGGACGACGCTCCGGAGGCACCATGGAAATCAAGCGCGACCGCATGGTCTTTCTCGGCTACGGCAAATACTGGCGCTCGGACGCGATCGTCGGGCTGATGCCGATCGAAGAGGAGCGCGGGCCCAAGCGGCGGACCAACGTCTTCGTGGAGGGGCGTGCCGAGCCGATCGTCGCGTCGCGCACCGAGCAGAGCATCCTCGAGGACATGGGGGCCACGGAGGGCGGGTTCCAGGTGCAGGCGCTGCGCGAGGCGATCACCGAGCTGCTCGCCGCGTTCCACGAGTTCTCCCCCGTGCTGCGGCGCGCCCTCCTCAACGAGCATCACTTCGACGTCGAAAAGTGGGAGCAGCGGTTGGGCGAGATCCTGCGCGCGCCGCAGGCCCCGGAGCCGGTCGAGCAGAACGAGCTGTTCGACTGATGACCGCGCCCCGCGCCGCCCCTCCCACCGTGGCGTCCGACGCCGGGTGGTTCGGACACCCCCGCGGGCTGTCCACGCTCTTCTTCACGGAGATGTGGGAGCGGTTCAGCTACTACGGGATGAAGGCGTTCCTCATCTTCTACATGACCGCGTCGCTGACGGCGGGTGGTTTGGGGTTCGACCTCAAGCCCGCCACGCTCATTTTCGGCGTCTATACGAGCAGCGTCTGGGCGGCATCGATCGCGGGCGGACTCATCGCCGACTGGCTGCTCGGGCAGTACAAGAGCGTCCTCGTAGGCGGGATCTTGATCGCGCTGGGCCACTTCAGCCTGGCGTTCCATGCCCTGCCGTTTTTTTTCGTCGGCCTCGGGCTCATCGTTGCCGGCACGGGCCTCCTCAAGCCCAACGTGAGCGCCATCGTCGGCTCGCTGTACGAGGCGGCGGACGCGCGCCGCGATGCGGGGTTCACGATCTTCTACATGGGGATCCAGGTCGGCGCCGTCATCGGACCGCTCATCGCCGGCTGGCTCGCCCAGCGCGTTGACTGGCATGCTGGGTTCGCCTGTGCCGGGGTGGGCATGACACTCGGTCTGATCCAATACGTCCTCGGTCGGGACCGACTCCGGCCGGCCATGGCGCGGATCGCGCCCAAAGCGGGCGCGCTCCGAACGGACGCTGCGGTGGGCTCGCCGACTTCCTCGTCCGGGTTCCTCGGCTTCACGGAGGTGGAGTGGAAACGTATCGCGGCGATGGCCGTGTTCTTCGTGTTCGCGAGCATTTTTTGGGGGGCCTTTGAACAGGCGGGGTCCACCCTCAACCTGTTCGCCGACCGCTACACACGCCTGTCCGTGCTCGGCTTCGCCTTTCCGGCGAGCTGGTTCCAGTCGGTGCCGCCCACGTTCGCGATGATGCTCGCTCCCGCCTTCGCCTGGCTGTGGGTCCGCCTCGGCTCGCGCGAGCCGTCGAGTCCGACCAAGTTCGCTCTGGGGCTGGTCTCTGTCGGGCTCTCGTTCCTTCTCCTCGTCCCGGCAGCGACGACGGCTCAGAATGCCGCAGGCGTGCGGGTCAGCCCGCTCTGGCTCGTCGGGGTCTATTTCCTCCAGGAGCTCGGGGAGGTGAGCCTGTACCCTGTCGGACTGAGCCTCACCACGAAGCTCGCCCCGGCGCGCATCGTCGGGTTCTTGATGGGCGTCTGGTTGCTCTCCATCTCGGCTGGCGACCTGATCGCGGGGTGGATCGCCGGGTTGTTCAAGAGCTACCCGCTGCCCCAGCTGTTCGGTGCCGTGGCCGTGACGGCGATCGGGGCGGCGGTGCTGCTCGCGTTGCTCATCAAGCCCCTGCGGCGGCTCATGGGCGGCGTGCATTAGGGCAGTCGGTGTGGCGCACGCGCGACGGTGACGCCACCCAACCTCCCGAGGGTATTACTAGGCAGTCACACACCAGGGAGGCGTCCGTGAGGCTCATTCACCCTGTCACGGCCGTGGCGCTGCTCAGCGGTATCCTGGGATGTCGCTCGACCGAATCGTTCGCACCGGGCGGCCTCCGGCAGGTCACGGTGCAGGGGCTCGAGCAGACCGTGCAGCTCACCCCCGCGCAACCCGACTCGGGCCAAGAGGTCCATATCCTCTCGGTCGTCACGAACCGGTCGGCGGGACCCGTTGCCGTCGAGAGCCGGATTTGCGGCCTCGATCTCGCGGGCAATGTGGCGCTGGTCATGAACTACGTCAGGTGCGCGGGCTACAGCCAGAGCGTGGTGCTCGCCCCCGGTGACAGCGTGACCGGTAGCGACATGCGGGTCGTGTCGTCTCCCCCGGGGAGCTACACCCTGCTGGTGCGCCAACTGGTCCAGCCCTCGGCTTGGGTGGAGGTCCCGGTCGTCGTGCGGTGAGACGTGCGGACCTTTCAATATCCCCGGGCTTGCGCCCGGGGTCAGTGTGGCTTCTTCAAGGGTCGAGGGACGCGATCTGGGTGGCGCTCGAACTGTCTCGCGACATAGTCGATCACTCGCGAGAGATCACGTTTGTGTATGGTGGCCGCGAAGAAGCCGCGGCTCCAGCGAACGGCGCCCATCACGCGCTGGTTGGAGCGCACCGCCGCGACGCTCTTGGCGAGTCGCACGAAGTCGCTGAGCCGCGTATCCGGGCGGAAGCTGACGACCAAGTGGACGTGGTCGGCGAGCACCGCCCCACGTAGTACACGCACCGCCGACTTGCGGCAGGCGCTCGCTACGGCGCTCCTCACATCATCCACCGCGGCCTGGTCGAGGCAGCCTGAGCGCTTCCACGTGTGCCAGGTGATGTGAGCGTACAGTTGATAAGGCGATGGTTAGACACGGACAGCCTGGCCTCCTACTGACCCCGGCAAGCCCGGGGAGTACGAAGAGCTAGAGTTGCTCGGCCCTCCACCACCATATCCGTAGGCGGAGCGAGAGCGTCATCGAAACTCCGCGGCTAGGCGCGCGATCTTCCGCTGCCATCGCGCTCGCGCCCCCGCCCAACCTCTTTTCCACCTCCTGGTGCGCTCAATCGGCCACGAGGCATCGTCGTGTCTTGAACAGTGGGTGGCGGAGGCTACCTTGGGCGACGGAGCGATCCGTCTGCTGGCTATCCCGACTGTGCGGAGGTGACGATGCTCAAGAAGATCGGAGCGGTCCTGCTCGCCGCCGGCCTGGTTCTTCCGTACAGCCCCGGCCTCCGGGTCATCACCGCGGTGTGGGACAACGCCACGGTGATCCTGTTACAGGGCTCCACGGTGCTCATTCTCATCGCGTACGTGCTTCACGCTTTCGTGCCGCCGCTGGCGCGCTTCCACCGGCGCTACGGCCAGGCGCTGCACGGCTTCTTCCGCATGGTGTTCTTCGTCCTCGCCGGCGGGTTCTTCGCGACGGCGTCGGCGGGGCGCGCGGGATGGCCGGTGCTGCTGCACGTGATCGTCGCGCTCGCGATCACCGGCGGGCTGCTCTACTGGGAGCAGGGGCGGGGGACCAAGACCGAACGTCTCCCGCTGTTGCTGCTGGTCTGCGTCGGCGTGCCGCTGATCGCGTATTTCCTCGACACGCTGCACGCGGGAGCGTTGCTGTACGGCGGCTGGGTGTTCACGGCGGGCTATGCGGTGGCGGTCGTGGGCGAGGTCTTGGCTCTCAAGGCGGCGCCCAAGGTCGCGCACGGGGGGTAAGCCTGCTCAGTTGAAGCGGGTGGTTCGCCATAGCAACAGTCCGGTGCCGCCGAGCAGCGCGAGCATCACGACCGCCAGCGCGGTGATCGCGGGCCAGTCGAGTGCCAAGTCGGGGACGCGCGCCCCGCGGGCGAGAGCGACGAACACGGCGGTGGCCGCGGTCACGATGAGCCAGTCGAGCCACGTGCGGCCGCGCGCCGTCGCCGCGGCACCTTCGCCGGCCAGCGCCGAGCGGGTATAACCGGGGTCGACGGCGTAGCGCTCGCCTTCGCGCGCGGCGGCGTCCTGCCAGCGGCGGTGCTCGGGTCCGGTCGCGGACGCGAGCGCGATGCCGCCCGCGCCCAGCGCCATCAGGAGCGAGCCGCCGACCACCTGCGCATAGGTTCTCCCCGAGGCGCCGTGCAATTCGCCGAACACCAGCACGCCCCAGAGCAGGCCCCACAGCTGGTTGGTGTTGGAGAGCGGAATGCCCCGGCTGATGCCCACGTACTTGGCGGCGTACTGCTGGAACAGGTCACCGACCACCCATACGAAGCCACCGAGCAGGAGCCAGAACAGCACGTCGCGCGCGCGGGCCAGCTCGGCGAGGAGCGCCGCCGGCCCGCCGCGGTCGGCGAGCGCGATGGCCGTCATCATGCCCACCTCGCCGATCGTGAAGAACGTGACGAACGACAGCGGGTTCATGCCGGTGAGGTACGCCTTGCGGTAGGGGATGTACATCGTGCCCCACAATGCTCCGGCCGCGAGCGCGGCGGCGACGCCGCGCGCGGGGTGGCCGGCGACAGCCTGGGTCGAGGACGCGACGGCCAGGAAGGTCGCGCCGCCGAACATCACGACGGCGCCGCCCAGCACGCCGAGCCGGCGCGCCCGGCCCGCGTCGCGCAGCTCGCTGAAGAACACGATGCCCCAGAGGATGCCGAGCAGGCTGTTCGCGTTCCACAGCGGGAACGCGATGCTCAACCCGATGTCCCTGATCGCGAAGATGGTGAGCGTGTTGGCGACGGCCCAGAGGCAGCCGGCGAGCGCTGCCCAGACGACCAGGTGCGGCACCTGGCGCACGTCGGCGCGCACGGCGGACGTGCCGCGGAGCAGCGCGGGGAGGCTCCAGCGCGCGAGAAACACGCCCAGCACCATCGTCAGCGAGATGACCACGGGCGAGATGCCGAGCGACACCATCTTGGTCGGCGCCTCGGCGGCGCCGAGCCAGGCGCCCGCCGTGAACCCGCTCAGCACGCCGACGAGCTGCAGCCGGCGGAGCCGGGCCGCCGCTACCGGATCCACTGCAGCACCAGAAGACCGAGCAGCAACACTGCGACGGGAACCCAGAACTGGGCGTCGCGCAGCATCGCGGCGAGACGCGGATGGGGGGGGGACGTCATGGCGCCTCCCACGTCAGCTCGCTCACCTCGGCCGTCGCGCGGCCCCTCAGCTGGTCCGTGTCGGCGCTCACGCCCGCCGCCACGATTGCCTTGGGTGCGCCGTTGAAGACCAGACGGTAATCGGCGAAGGGATCACGCCGCTCCATGTGCCACGAGCCGTCGGCGTCGTCGGCGCCCTCGAGCACCAGGACGCCGCGGTTTGCGCCGGTCCAGGAGAGGAAGTGCTCGCCCCGGCTTTCCCGTGCGCCCCAGCTGTAGAACAGCATCCGCCCGTCCGCGAACACGAGAAACACCCGCGCGGGCGCGTCGTCGCGGGCGCGGAGGCGCAGCGCCGCGTTGCGGAGTGGGGTGGTGGTGCGCCACTGCCAGGACAGCGTTCCCGCCCGCGGCCGGAGCGGGGAGCCCAGCCGGTAGCTCGCGAACGCCGCAGCGCCGTCGGCTTCGATGCGCAACGCGTGCCCCCCGGTCACCGCGAACGTGGGTGCGGCCGCACCCTTGACGCGCTGCAGCGTCCAGCCGTGCGGCAGGCCGGGTCCCGCGGGCGCGAGGCTCAGATTCGTGAGCGCCTGCAGGGCGAGGAGGGTCGCGCTCACAGCGGCTCCTCCGCGAAGTGGCAGGCCGCGAGCTGCCCGGGCGCCACTTCGCGCAGCGCCGGCGGCTCGGTGCGGCAGCGCTCGTTCTTCTTAGGATGAGGGCAGCGCGGATGGAACGGGCAGCCGGGTGGGGGCGCGGCGGGCGACGGCACTTCCCCGGCCAGCACGATGCGGTCGCGCTGCGCCTTCGGGTCCGGCACGGGGACGGCGGAGAGCAGCGCGGTGGTGTAGGGGTGCCGCGGCGCCGCGTACAGCGCGGCCCCGGGCGCGCGCTCGACGAGCTTGCCGAGATACATCACCGCCACGTCGTCGGCGACGTGCTTCACGACGGCGAGATCGTGCGCGATGAACAGGAACGTGAGGCGCCGCCGCTGCTGCAGATCGGCGAGCAGGTTCAGCACCTGGGCCTGGACCGAGACGTCGAGCGCGCTCACCGGCTCGTCGAGTACCAGGAACTGCGGCTCGACAGACAGGGCGCGCGCGATGCCGACGCGCTGGCGCTGGCCGCCCGACAGCTCGTGCGGGTAGCTCCGCGCGAACGTCGGGTCGAGGCCCACCTCCTCGAGCAGCGCCGCGATGCGGCGCTCCGCGTCCGCGCCGCTCGCCAGGCGATGGATCGCGAGGGGCTCGGCGAGCGTCTGGCGGACCGTCATGCGCGGGTTGAGCGATCCGTACGGATCCTGGAACACGATCTGCATGCGGCGGCGCAGCGCCCGCAGCTCGCGGGTCCCGAGCGCCAGCACGTCCCGGCCGTCGATCGTGACGCGACCGGCGTCGGGCTCGATGAGCCGCAGGATCGTCCGCCCCACGGTGGACTTGCCGCACCCCGACTCGCCGACCAGGCCGAGCGTCCGGCCCGCCTGGATCGCGAACGACACGCCGTCCACGGCGCGCACGGCGCCCCGTGCCCGCCCCAGCCCGAAGAAGCCGCGCTCGGCGGGGAAATGCTTCACGAGTTCGGCGACGTCCACCAGCGCGGGGGCGGGGGCGGGGGCGGGGGCGGTCATGCGCGGGCGCTGCGACGCTGCGGCTCGGTGAGGAGCCAGCAGCGCACCGTGTGCGCGCCGGGCTCGCCGGCGCCGGCGTCGAGCGGCGGCGGCGCCTCCTGGCGGCAGCGGTCCCATGCGTAGGGGCAGCGTGGGTGGAAGCGGCAGCCCGCGGGCCAGGCGGTCGCGGCCGGCACCTGGCCGGGGATGCTGTGCAGCCGTCCCCGGACCTGGCTGACGCGCGTGTCGATCCGCGGCACGGACGCCATGAGGCCCTCGGTGTAGGGATGCAGCGGGCGCGCGAACAACTCCCCGGTCGCGGCCTGCTCCACGACCTCGCCGGCGTACATCACCACGACGCGGTCCGCCGTCCCCGCCACGACGCCCAGGTCGTGCGTGATCAGCATGACCGCCATGCCCAGGTCGCGCTGCAGCCGGTCGAGCAGCTCGAGGATCTGGGCCTGGATCGTGACGTCGAGGGCCGTCGTGGGCTCGTCGGCGATGAGCAGCTTCGGGTGGCACACGAGCGCCATGGCGATCATCACGCGCTGGCGCATGCCGCCGCTCATCTGGTGGGGATAGTGGTCCACGCGCTCGGCCGGGTCGGGGATGCCCACGAGCTTGAGCATCTCGACGGCGCGCGCCCGCGCGCGGCGGCGCGACAGTCCCTGGTGCACGATGGCGGCTTCGGCGATCTGGTCGCCCACCGTGAACACCGGGTTCAGCGACGTCATCGGCTCCTGGAAGATCATCGCGATCCGATTGCCGCGGATGGCGCGCAGCTCGCGCGGCGCGAGCGTCAGCAAGTTCCGCCCCTCGAACTCGATGAAGCTGCCGGGGCGGATATGGCCGGGTGGCTCGGGGATGAGGCGGAGGATGGAGAGGGAGGTGACGGTCTTGCCGCAGCCCGACTCGCCTACCAGCCCCAGCGTTTCGCCGGGATAGACCTCGAACGACACGCCGTCCACGGCCCGCGCCGTGCCCGAGCCGTGCTCGGTCACGAAGTAGGTCTTCAGGTCGCGCACGCGGAGCAGGGGCTCCGTCACGCCGCCTCCTTGTGTGGGTCGAGCGCGTCGCGCAGCGCGTCGCCCACGGCGTTGAGCGCCATCACGACGAGCGAGATGGCGAGGCCGGGGAACAAGCTGGTCCATGGGGCGGCGGCGAGCCGGTCCTGGCCGTCGGCGATCATGTTGCCCCAGCTCGGCTTGGGAGAGGGCACGCCGATCCCGAGAAAGGACAGCCCCGCCTCCAGCAGCATCACGCTGCCGATGCCAAGCGCGGCCGAGACGATGATCGGTGCCGCCGCGTTGGGCAGGACGTGGCGTAAGATAACCCGAGCCGACCCGCCACCCAGCGCCCGGGCGGCGACGACGAACTCGCGCTCGCGCAGGCTGAGCACCTCGGCCCGCACCAGCCGGCTCGTGCCGAACCAGCCGGTGAGGCCGATCAGCAGCACTAGCACTGGCAGCGACACGCGGTCCCACAGCGCCACGACCACGAGCAGCACGAAGACGCGCGGGATCGCGAGCCCCACGTCCACGAGGCGCATCAGCAGGGCGTCCACCCAGCGCCGGAAGTAACCGGCGACCGCGCCGACCGCCGCGCCCACGGAGACGGCGACGAGCATCGCCAGCGAGCCGATGCCGAGCGAGAAGCGCGCGCCGTAGACGAGGCGGCTCCACACGTCGCGGCTCAGCGGGTCCGTGCCCAGCAGGAAGCGGCCGGACGGCGGCTGGTTGGCGAGGTGCACGGGGTCGAGCTGCAGGTACGATGGATACGGGGCGATCAGGGGCGCGGCGAGCGCCAGCGTCACGAAAAAGGCGAGCACGACGAGGCCCGGGGCCGCCGTGGGGTGGCGGAAGAAGCGCCGCCCCGCCGGGCCGGCGGCGGCGCGCCGCGTCTCCGCGGCCAAGGCGAAGGCGAGCACGAGGGCGCCGGCGAGGGCGAGCCAGGTCCCGGCGGTCATGCGCCGCGCACCCGGATGCGCGGGTCCGCCGCGGCGTACACCACGTCCGCGAGCAGGTTGCCGACCGTGACCATCCCGCTCGCCACGAGGGCGGTCGCGGTGACCACCGGGTAATCGCGCTGGCCGATCGCCATCACGGCCAGCCAACCCATGCCGGGCCAGGCGAACACCCACTCGACGAGCACGGCACCCGTGACGAGGAAGGGGAACGCCAGCCCGAACAGCGTGATGGACGGGAGCAGCGCGTTGCGCAGCGCGTGCACGAGCAGCACGCGGCGCTCCCGCAACCCCTTGGCGCGCGCGGTGCGCACGAAGTCCTGTGCGATCACCTCGAGCATCGCGGCCCGCTGGTATCGGGCCGTGGCCGCCGCGCCCACGAGCCCGAGGGTCAACGCCGGCAGCGCCAGATGCCACAGGCGGTCCCCGACGCAGTGCAGCGAGTCGAGCCTGGCGCACAGCACCGGGTCATGCGTCCCGCCCACGGGGACCAGGTGGAGCCATTGGCCGAACACGAGCAGCAGGACGAGCCCCAGCCAGAACGTCGGCATCGAATTGACGAACAGCGCGGCGTTCCCGAGAGCGATATCGCCGAAGCGGCGCGCCCGCGCGGCCTGGTAGACCCCCAGGGCGAGCCCCAGCGTGAAGTCGATGAGCAGCGCCGTGCCCGCGAGCACCAGCGTGTTCGGCATTGCGTCCCCCAGCGCGGCGATCACCGGACGGCGTTGCCAGAACGACTGGCCCAGGTCTCCGTGCAGCACGGCCCAGAGATATTTGCCGTACTGCTCCCAGATGGGCCGGTCGAGCCCGAACTGGGCGCGCAGGCGCGCGCACACCTCGGGCGCCACCGATTGGACGTCGCGCTGCCCGCACGGCGAGCCGCCAGCGAGGTGGAGGAGGAAGAAGGTGAGGGTGACGGCCGCGAGGACGATGGCGATCGCGGCGGCGAGACGCCGCACGATCCACGCCGACACCTAGCGCTCCGCGCGGTCTCGATCGGTCAGCCGGTCGCCGGGAATGCGCCAGGTGCGGAGCAGCGCGAGCCACGAGTCCGGGCGGATCGTGACGTCCGTGATCCGGCGGTGCGCCGCCGCCACGGCATCGGGCGCGAACAGGAAGATCGCCGGGGCGTCCTGGTTCAGGACCTCGATTGCGGTCCGCCAGAGACGCCGTGCCTCGGCGTGGTTCATCGCCCCCACGGCGCGGTCCGCCAAGCGGTCGAACGCGGGGTTCACGTAGCGCCCGTGGTTGGACCGCCCCAGCCCCGCCTGCGTCCATGTCTGCGGGATGCTGGACGAGGGCGTGGGATCCGTGTTCCAGGTGTAGAGCACCGCGTCGAACCGTCCCGTTCGGGCCCGTTCGCTGAACAGACCGAGATCCACTTCGTCGAGCTGGACTTCGGCACCGATGGTGCGGAATTGCTCCTGCAACAGGCGGGCGTACAGGCGACGGCTCGCGCTCGTCGTGGGGACGAGGATGCGGAACGCGAGCTTCTGGCCGGCGCGGTCGCGCACGCCGTCCGAGTCGGAGTCGATCCAGCCGAGCCGGGTGAGCAGCCGGGCCGCCTGCGCGCTGTCGTGCGGCAGCTCGCGTGTCTCGGGGTCCCAGATCCAGGCGAGCTGCGAGATCGGGCCGGGCGGGACCTTGGCGAAATCGCCGAACACGTTGCGCAGCAGGCGCGTGCGGTCCACCGCCATGACGAGCGCGCGGCGCAGCTCGCGGTCGCCGAACAGGGGATGGGGCTTGGTCGAGTCGCCGGGCGTCGCGAGGTTGAAGCCGAGGTAGCCGTACGCGGCCCCCTTGTAGGGATAGCACGCGAGCTGGGGGGCCGCGCACGCGCGCTTCACGTTGTCGGGCGAGCCGAGCTGTTCGGTCACATCCGCCTCTCCGGCGACGAGCTGCGTGGTCACCACCTGAAGGTTCGGCGTGAAGCGCACGATGACGCGCCGGATGTGGGGACGCCCGAGGTAGAACGTGGAATCCGCGGCGAGCTCGAGGCTCTCGCCGGCCTTCCAGGCGACGAACCGGTACGGCCCGTCGCCCACGGGGGCGCGCCCGAACGGCGCGCTACGCCACTGGTCACGCGGAATAGTCCGGAGCAGGTGCGCCGGCAGGATGCGCATCTGGTATACCGCGTCGTAGAACATCTCGGGGTAGCGCTGCCGGAACCGGAACACGGCGGTGAGCGAGTCGCGCGCCGTGACGGCGCTGATCAACCTGAGCGACGAGCGGAACGGCGAGTTCACGAGCGAGTCCGTGTACGCGTCGTACGTGAACACGACGTCTCCGGCCGTCACCGCGCGCCCGTCCTGCCAGCGCGCCCGCGGGTCGAGGTGGAACACGAGCGTGACTGGCCCGTCCCATTCCCACCGCTCGGCGAGCTGCGGCTGGAAGTCCTCGTCGCCGATCGTGTTCCCCGACATCCCGAGGTCGGCGAGCTTGAGGAACAGCTGGTCGTACACGTCGCGGCTGGTGGAGAGCTCAGTCACGGGCGGGAGCAGGATGTCGGGCTCGCCGGCGGCGGCGATGACCACGGTGCCGCAATAGTCGCCGGTGCAAGCGCCCCGCCGGGCGCAGGAAGCGAGCGAGCCGAGCAGCACGCCCGCGACCAGGAGCCGGGCGATCAGGCGGTCAGGTGGTCTGATTGGCATGGCGCCAAAGATTCTACTACGCGCCTAGCGGCGCCAGGTCCAGGCGGGGTCGAGAAAGGCGGATGGGGAAGGACAGGGAAGGACGGGGAAAGACGGGGAAGGTCCGATGTCCCAGGCCGCGACGATGGCCGCAGCGACCTCCGCGAACGATACCGGGCGCCTCAGGACGGCGGATAGCGTCGTTTCCCTGCTCCCGGCTCCCTGCTCCCTGCTCACTCGGCGCACCATCTCCTGCGACCCGTCGAGCAGAATCGAGCCGTGCTGCAGCAAGGCCGTGCCCTCCCGCAACTGGGCCGAGCCCACGAGCTTGCGTCCGTCCACGAGCACCTCACCTCCGACCGACGTCGCGAAGCAGGGACTGGGGTGGTCGAGGGTGATCGAGGGTGGTCGAGGGCGGTCGGAGGCGAGCGTCGCATCGGCCCCGAGCCGGCGCAGCGCGGCGGCGAGCCGGGCGTGAATCGCGCGGTAGCTGTCGCGCAGCCGCGCGACGCCCGCGACCGGCATGACGACGGCATATGTGACCTCGTGCTCGTGCCACACGGCGCGGCCGCCGGTGGGCCGGCGCACGACCTCGATCCCGAGCCGGGCGATGGCGGCGCGGTCGTAGCGCGACCGGGCAGGCTCGTGGCGTCCGAAGGAGAGGCAGGGCGGGTCGAACCGGTAGAGCCGCAGGAAGGCGCGGCCGGTGCGGTTCACCTCCGCCAGGAGCGCCGAGTCGAGGGCCATGTTCTCCGGCCCGCTTCGGCCCGCGGGCTCGAGCAGCAGGTGCCATTGTAACTGCGACGGAACGACGGAAGGACGGAACGGGGATGGCGGCTCGGACTTCATCCCCCTTCCGTCCTTCCGTCCTTCCGTCGCCTTTTCAGTCAGCAGCAAGCGCGTAGGCTTGCATGGGGGGACACACACACACCAGGTTCCGGTCCCCGTAGGCGCCGTCGACGCGCCCGACCGCGGGCCAGACCTTGTGGTTGCGGGTCCACTCGGCGGGGAAGGCTGCGCGCTCGCGCGGGTACGGCCGGTCCCACGCGTCGGCGATCACGTCCGCGAGGGTGTGCGGCGCGTTCGTGAGCACGTTGTTGCCGCGCGGCTGCTTGCCCTGCTCGACCTCGCGGATCTCCTCGCGGATCGCGATGAGGGCGTCGCAGAAGCGGTCGAGCTCCTCCTTCGACTCGCTCTCGGTGGGCTCGATCATCAACGTGCCGGGCACCGGGAACGACACCGTGGGCGGGTGGAAGCCGTAGTCGATGATCCGCTTGGCGATGTCCTCCACCTCGATGGCGGCGGATTGCTTGAACGGGCGGCAGTCGATGATGCACTCGTGCGCCACGAGCCCGTGGCGGCCGCTGTAGAGCAGCGGGTAGTGCGGCGCCAGCCGGTGCGCGACATAGTTGGCGTTGAGGATCGCGATCTTCGTGGCCTGCACGAGTCCCTCGCGGCCCAGTAGGGCGATGTAGGCCCAGGAGACAGGCAGCACCCACGCGCTGCCCCACGGCGCCGCCGACACCGTGCCGCAGGGCTGCTCCCGGCGCAGCGGCACCACGGGGTGGTCCGGCAGGAAGGGCGTGAGGTGTGCCGCCACGCAGATCGGCCCCATGCCGGGTCCGCCGCCGCCGTGCGGGATGGCGAACGTCTTGTGGAGGTTCAGGTGGCACACGTCGGCGCCGAAGTCGGCCGGCCGGCACAGGCCCACCTGCGCGTTCATGTTGGCCCCGTCCATGTAGACCTGTCCGCCGTGCGCGTGCACGATCTCGCAGATCTGGCGGATCGACGCCTCGAAGACGCCGTGGGTCGATGGATAGGTGACCATCAACGCGGCGAGCGTGTCGCGGTGCTCGGCGGCCTTGGCGCGGAGGTCGGCGACGTCAATGTTGCCGCGCGCGTCGGACTGCACGGGGACCACCGAGAGCCCGGCCATCACCGCGCTCGCGGGATTGGTGCCGTGTGCCGAGGTGGGGATGAGGCACGTGGTGCGATAGCCTTCGCCGCGCGAGCGGTGGTACCCCCGGATCACGAGCAACCCGGTGAACTCCCCCTGGGCTCCGGAGTTGGGCTGGAGCGACACGCTCGGGAACCCCGTGATCTCGGACAGCATGTCCTCGAGCTGGCGGAACAGGGTGCGGTAGCCCGTGGCCTGCTCGCGCGGCGCGAAGGGGTGCAGCCGGTTGAATTCGCGCCACGAGAGCGGCACCATCTCGGTGGTGGCGTTGAGCTTCATCGTGCACGAGCCGAGCGGGATCATCGCCGCCGTGAGGGAGAGGTCGCGCGCCTCGAGCCGTTTGATGTAGCGCAGCATCTCGGTCTCGGAGCGGTAGCGGTGGAACACCGGATGCGTGAGGTACGGCGAGGTGCGCCGCAGCCGTTCGGGGATCGCGGTGTCCGCCTTCGCGCCCAGGTCTTCCACCATGAACGGGAGGACCTCGTTGAGCGAGAAGGCCGCGACCAGGTCGGCGAGGTCGCCCAGGCTGGTGGCCTCGTCGAGCGAGATCCCGAGGCGGGTGGGGGAGATCGTGCGCAGGTTGATGCGGCGGGCCCGCGCGGCGTCGATGAGACGCGGCAGCGCCCACGACTCGACCTCGATGCACAGCGTGTCAAAGAACTGCGGGTGCACGACGCGATAGCCGAGCCGCACGACGGCTTGGGCGAGCAGCACCGCGAGCATGTGCACCCGCTCGGCGATGCGCCGCAGGCCCTCGGGACCGTGGTACACGGCGTACATGCTGGCCATCACGGCGAGCAGCACCTGCGCGGTGCAGATGTTCGACGTCGCCTTTTCGCGGCGGATGTGCTGCTCTCGCGTCTGCAGCGCCATGCGCAGCGCCGGGCGGCCCGCCGCGTCCTTCGACACGCCGATGATGCGCCCGGGCACGTGACGCTTGTGCTCCTCCCGCGTCGCGAAAAACGCGGCGTGGGGACCGCCGTACCCCATCGGCACGCCGAACCGCTGCGAGTTGCCGACCGCGATGTCGGCGCCCCATTCCCCGGGCGGCGCGAGCAGCGTGAGCGCGAGCAGGTCCGTCGCCACGGTGACGAGCGCTCCCGCCGCGTGGGCCCGCTCGACGAACGCGCGGTAGTCCTCGATCCGGCCGTCCGTCGCGGGATACTGGAGCAGCGCCCCGATCACGCCGGGTCGGAACTCGAAGCTCGCCGGATCTGCGACGACGGTCTGCACGCCGCGCGCCTCGGCGCGCGTCCGCACGACGGCGATCGTCTGGGGGTGGCACCCTTCCGCGATCATGAACATCGGCGTCACGCCGGCGGGCGGCTTCGCCACGGCCTCGGTCAGGTGCATCGCTTCGGCGGCCGCGGTGGCTTCGTCGAGGAGGGAGGCGTTGGCGATCGGAAGGGCGGTGAGGTCGGCGACCATCGTTTGGAAGTTGAGCAACGCCTCGAGCCGGCCCTGCGCGATCTCGGGCTGGTACGGGGTGTAGGCGGTGTACCAGCCCGGGTTCTCGACGATGTTGCGCTGGATCACCTGCGGGGTGAAGGAATGGTGGTACCCCATCCCGATATACGACCGGTACAACTGGTTCTGGGCGGCGAGGCCGCGCAACGCCTGGAGCACCTCCCGCTCGGTCCGGCCCGGCGGCAGCGCGAGCGGCCGGCGCAGCCGGATGTCGTCGGGCACGACGGCGTCGATGAAGGCGTCGAGCGAGTCGTAGCCGAGGGTGCCGAGCATGGCCCGGGCTTCGTCGGAGCTGGGCCCCACGTGACGGGTCTCGAAGCGATCGGCAGGGGCGAGCGTGGCGCGGACGGTGGACATGATGATGGGCGACGCTAGGCTCCGATGTGCTTCTGGTACGCCTTGCTCCCGAGCAGCTGTTCCAGCTCCGCCGCGTTCTTCACGCGCAGCTTGATCATCCAGCCCGCGCCGTAGGGGTCCCGGTTGACGAGCGCCGGATCGCCCTCGAGGGCGGTGTTCACCTCCGTGACCGTGCCTGCCACGGGCGCGTACAGCTCGGACACGGCCTTGACGGCCTCGATGTTGCCGAAGACGTCCATGCGGCTGAACGCGGCGCCCACTTTGGGCAGCTCGACGTACACGACGTCGCCCAGTTCCCCCTGCGCATAGTCGGTGATCCCCACCTGGACGATCGATCCGTCGCCGACCTGCTTCACATATTCGTGCTTTTCCGTGTAGCGCAGATCGGCCGGGATGTTCGCCATGCGGGGGTCGCTCGCTCGCGGGGGTGCCGAAGGTCGGGGCGAAGGTTACCGGAGCGCGAAACCTCTGTCAAGGCAACGGGTTGGCGATGGGAAATAGGTCGGGCCGTGGCTTCAGTCCCGCGGCGCCGGGCTCGACCAACCGGAGCCGCTCGTACCCCCAGGGCCGGAGGTCGAGCCGCACGGCGACGGGATCGGGGTCGTCGGAGAGATAGGCGAGCACGCCCGGCCGGCCGACCCGCTCCCACGCTTGCTCGGCCGCCCGCGCCGCCGCGGCCGTCGCGACGATCGCGTCGGGCGGCGTGGCGGTCTTGGCGAGCGCGTGATCGAGTGCGGCGGTGCTGCCCGCGATGCGGCGCACGCTGAGCCCCGCGTCCGTGTACCGCGCGGCGATCGCGTTCAGCGCGGGGTGATCACGTGTTTCCGCGGCGGCGAGCAACAGCGTGGATGCCGGGCGGCCCAAGGCGGCGCGCGCGGCACGCCGCCGCAGCTCCTCGAACACGGCGCGCGTCCCCCGCTCCAGCTCCGAGCGCGAGCCGTCGTTGTCGATCACGAAATGGCTGCGGGCGCGCTTGCGCTCCGCCGGCATCTGCACGGCGAGCATCCGGTCGGCTTCGTCGTTCGAGAGCCCGCGCATCGCGCGCAGCCGCGTCCGCCGCACCGTCGTCGCGGCATCCACCAGCACGACGATGTCGAACTGCGCGGGGTCGAGTACTTCGAACAGGAGCGGGATGTCGTTGACCACGAGCGCGTCGCCGCGCTCGCGTGCTTCGCTCAGCAGCTCGTCGCGGCGCTGCCGCACGGCGGGATGCACGATCTGATTGAGCGCGTCGAGCGCCGCCTGGTCGCCCATCACCTTGGCGCGCAGCGCGGCGCGATCGAGCGCTCCGTCGGGGGCGAGCACGTCCGCCCCGAAGCGCCGCACGATCGCGGCGAGCACCTCACCCCCCGGCGCCTGCGCCTGGCGCGCCAGCTCGTCGGCGTCGATGACCGTCGCGCCCCAGCCCCGGAACAGCTCCACGACGCTGGACTTGCCGGCCGCGATGTTGCCGGTGAGAGCGACGTTCAGCATCGGGAGCGGGGAGCAGGGAGCCGGGAGCAGGGTTTGCACCCGAGGGTACTGCTCCCCGCTCCCGGCTCCCGGCTTCTAGAGCAGCGCCGTCTGGTCTTCATCCGCCCTCGGGACTTTGTGGCAATGCCGGCACCGGGCTTCGTACGACTCCCGGCCGCCGACCATGATCGTGGGGCTGTTCCACACCGCCGGCTTGCCGTTGACGAGACGCTGGTTGCGGCTCGCGGGACCGCCGCACACGACGCAGATGGCCTGCAGCTTGTCCACGATCTCCGCGATGGCGAGGAGCGTGGGCACGGGGCCGAACGGGAGGCCGCGGAAGTCCATGTCGATGCCGGCGAGCACGACGCGCACGCCGCGGTCGGCGAGCGTATTGGCCACGGTCACGATCCCGTCGTCGAGGAACTGCACCTCGTCCACCGCTACCACCGCCGTCTCCGGCCGCCACAGCCGCATGACCTCTTCGGACGAATCCACGGGGGTCGCTTCGGCGGTCTCCCCGTCGTGTGAGGTGACCGAGTAGAGCCCGGCGTAGCGGGCGTCGAGGTGGGACTTGAAGAGCTGGACCGGCTTGCGGGCGATCACGGCCCGCCGGACTCGCCGGATCAGTTCTTCACTCTTCCCGGAGAACATGACCCCGGCGATCACCTCGATCCAACCGGGACGGGTACCGTGAAACATGGGGCAGCCTTCAGTGCGCAGGTCGCTAGGTGCGAGCGGAGTTGCAAGACGCCAAGCTAACAGCGGTCGCCAGTGCCAGCTGGTCGGTCTGGCGACTGTAACCTTGTAGCTGCTTGCGACTTGGCGCCGGGCGACGGGGGTCTGAAAACGGGGTGGCGGAGGGTTGCGAACCGGGGGGGTGGGTCGGGAAAGTGCAGCTATCTTGCGGACTTTCGGCGAGGGAGCCCATATTGTGGCGGTTTTATGCGGGTTTTCTCGTGCCCCCCCGCGAAAAGGGGCATACTTGCAGGGGTTTCTCACGCCCTAGACCCTCACAAGGAGCAACCGTGAACAAAGCCGAGCTGACCGCGGCGCTGGCCATGCGGACCAAGATGTCCAAGGCCGACGCCACCCGGACGATCGACGCCCTGTTCGACGACAAGGGCATCATCGCGGGTGAGCTGAAGAAGGGTGCGAAGGTGCAGATCACCGGCTTCGGCAACTTCGAGGCGCGCAAGCGCGCGTCGCGGCAGGGTCGGAACCCCAAGACCGGCGAGACGATCACCATCAGGGCGTCGATCGCCCCGGCGTTTCGCGCCGGCAAGCAACTGAAGATGGCCGTCAATAACCGCAAATAAGCCCGTCGCGCGCGCGACGGGCTTGCTGTTCACGGGCCGCCCCGCTGGGCGGCCCGTCGGCGTCTGGGGCTAGCGCTCGCGATCGAGCCGTGCCGCGACGCGCCTGCCGCGGATCGTCACGCCGGTGAGCCCGCGCACCACCCGCTCCGCCTCGCCCGCCGCGACCTCCACGACGCTGAACGTTTCGCGGACCTCGATCTTGCCGAGGGCGGTTTTCTCGAGTCCGACCTCGCGGATCAGCGCGCCCACGAGATCCTTCGGCCCCGCTCGATCCTTCTTCCCGACGTTCACGAAGATCTTGGTTCTGCCGGGCGCCGCCGCGGTGGCCGGAGGGCTCCCCCCCGTGGCCGACGGCCGGTGGCTCATCCGCAGCAGCGCGGCCGCCACCTCCGCCGGATCGTAGCGTTCGAGCAGCGGGGTGAGCAGCGCGAGCTCGGGTTCGACGTTCTCGGTTTCCAGCAGGGCCGCCACACGCGTGCGCAATTCCTCCGCACGGTCGAGCGCCCGCTCGGCCGCGCCGGGCAGGGGCAGCGGCGTGAGTGGGGCGGCGATGGTGCGCAGGTAGGTGAGCTGCACGGCGGTGACGAACACGGTGACCGGTGCCCCCGCTCCCGCCACGGCGAGCCCCCGCAGCTCGTCGCGGCTGGGGAGGCGGAGGCAGAGCACCGCGTCCGGTGGCGGCGTCCCAGCGGCGGGAGCGATCGGGCCGCCATCCCAGATGAGGGGCCGCATCGCGTTCAGTGCGTCGAGTGCATCGCGAACCGCGACGGAACGACGGAAGGACGGAACGATCGCGTAGCGGGCCGCGCAGACCGGTGGGAGGGGCGCGCCGGTGTCGCTCACGGGCGGCGTGCCGATGACAAGGGCGCGGCGCGCGTGACGCTCGAGAAAGTCTCCGAGCGCGCCGGGATTCCAGCTCAAGACGATGCGACGTGCGTCGCGCGCCTCGGCGAGCAGCGCGTCGAGGGCGGCGGCGTGCTCCGGTGCGACCAGCGTCTCGGGCCAGGCCACGACGACGCTCGCCACCCGGTCGAGCTTGAGGACGGCTCGTTCGACCAGGGCCGCCAGGCTCGCGACGGCGCCGGCGAGGATCTCCATGGGGCGGTCCGTGAGGAGGCGGCGCGCGCGGGCGAGACCGGCGACGGCGTGGGCGCGCCACCCCGGCGCAGCGGCGGCCTGGGCCGCCGCGGCCCACTCGGCGGCGCTCGCGTCGTCGGCGCAGATGATGAGCGCGCGTAGGCCGACCCCGGGGCCGAGCCCCGGAGTTTCCGGCGTGATCAACCCCCACAGCTCCGCCGCCTGCTCCACCGCCGGCGGCCGTACCAGCACGACCGGCCGGCCGCGGTCGAGCGCGGCCTTCGCGTCCGCAACCGTCACACGATCCTCTGTTGTCAAAGGGCGGCTTGTCTGGGGGATGGTACGGTCTGGTGGACGGAAAGGCAACGGTTGCGTGGCCCGACTGCCCGTGGCTATCCTGTCGCCCATGAGCCCGGCCTCCGGTTTCTCTCCCAACCTGCAGCACCTTGAGACCTCCGCGACGATCGCCATCTCACAGGAGGCGAAGCGTCGCAAGGCGGCGGGCGAGGACGTGATCGACCTCGGCGCCGGGGAGCCCGACTTCCCGACGCCGTCGATCCCCGCGGACGCCGGGGTTCGCGCGATCCGCGGCGGGAAGACGCACTACCCGGCGAACGAGGGGATCCTCGAGCTGCGCGCCGCGGCCGCGAAGCACCTGTCGCTGCTCTCGGGCGGCCGGCCGGTGAACGCCGACAACATCGTGGTATCGAACGGGTCGAAGCAGTCGCTCTTCAACGTGTGCTTCACCTTGTTCGGGCCGGGGGACGTCGTGGCCATCCCGGCGCCGGCGTGGGTGTCGTACCCGCAGATCGTGCACCTCGCGCGCGCGCGGCCGGTGCTCGTGTCCGGCGAGCCGGAGTGGAGCCTGAAGGTGAGCGTGCGCGATCTCGACCGTGTGGTGCCGGGCGCGCGCGGCCTCATCCTCTGCTCACCGTGCAATCCCACGGGGGCGGTGTACACCCACGCCGAGATCAAGGCGATCGCGCAGTGGGCGCGCGAGCGGAAGGTGTGGGTCATCGCGGACGAGATCTACCGACGCATCCATTACGGCACGGGGCCGGCGCCGTCGTTTCTCGACCTGCCCGACGATCTGCTGGAGCGCGTCGTCGTGGTCTACGGTGTGAGCAAAGCGTACGCGATGACCGGGTGGCGCATCGGCACGGCGCTCGCTCCCGGCCCGGTGGCGAGAGCGATGGCGGCGTTGCAGTCGCATACCACGACGGGCGCGAACCATCCGGCGCAGCTCGCCGCCGCGGCGGCGCTCGGGGACGAACGGGTGGAGCAGGACGTCGCGCGGATGGTGGCCGAGTTCCGCAAGCGGCGCGATCTCGTGGTGGCGCGGTTCCGGCAGGAGCTGCCGGGGGTCGAGTTCGTCGACCCCCTGGGGGCCTTCTACTTCTTCTTTCGGGTGGATTCCTTCGGCGGACTGAGCGGCACGGAATTCTGCACTCGGCTCGTCACCACCAGCGGCGTGGCACTCGTGCCGGGGGCCGCGTTCGGAGACGACCGCTACGTGCGGTTGTCGTACGCGGCGGCGACGGACGACCTGCTGCGAGCATTGGACCGCATCGTCGCATTTGCGAAGAAGCTGGGGGACTAGAGCTTCGCCGCCCTGTGTGACAGCACCTCGACGCCGTTCTCCGTCATTAAGCAGTCGTCCTCGATCCTGACCCCGAACTTCCCGAGCTGGTAGATCCCGGGCTCGATGGTGAACACCATGCCGGGCTCGAGGCGCGTGGCGTTGCCCTCGACGAGGTAGGGCACCTCGTGCCCGTCCATGCCGAGGCCGTGACCGAGGCGGTGGGTGAAGAAGGGGCCGTAGCCCGCGTCCGCGATCACCTTTCGCGCCGCGCGGTCCATCTCCTGGCATTGCGTGACCCGGGGGCGGCCGAGCTGCATCGCCGCGGTCTGTGCGTCGTGCACGACGTCGAACACCTTGCGGAACTCGTCCGACGGGTGGTCGCCGAACCAGGTCATGCGCGTGATATCGGAGTCGTAGCCTGAGACCCGGCAGCCGCAGTCGATGAGGACGACCGTCTCCCGCTCGAGCGGCGCGGCGGCGGGACCGCCGTGCGGCAGCGCGCTCGCCGGCCCGAACTGCACGAGCCCGCCGCCCTCGGCGCCGCGCTGCTGCATCTCGCGCGACAGCAACCGCGCGACGTCGCGCTCGGTCATCCCGCCGGCGAGCTGCCCGAACGTCGCGGCGATTGCCCCCTCGGTAATCTCGATCGCCCGGCGGATGAGCGCGACTTCCTCGGGCGCCTTGATGATCCGCAGCCGCTCGGTGACCGGCGCGCCGTCGACGAATTGCCAGCCGCCGCCCAGCGAAGCCGCGAGCCGCAGGTACGTCTCGTAGCCGGTGGAAGGCTCCAGCGCGATCCTCCCCCGGCCGCTCGTGACGAGGCTGCGCACGGCGTCACGAACGAGCGGGTAGGGATCGGCCTGCTCCTCCCAGCCGCGGACCTCCGCGATCGTGCTGTGGCGCTTGATGCGCTCCACCTCGAACGACGGGCACACGACCACGGGCACGCCGCCCGCCGGCAGCACCAGGGCGATCAGCCGCTCGCTCCGGCCGGGATTGTAGGCGGTCAGATACTCGTAGTTGGTCGAGGGCGTCGCGATCAGGAAGTCGAGCCGCCGCGTCGCCAACTCCGCCTGGGCCCGCGCGAGGCGGCGGCTGAACACCTCCGGTGACAGGGAGGGTTCTTGGGCTGATTGCGGATCGCGGATCGCGGATTGCGGATTGGGCAGGGGGGACTCCGCAATCCGCAATCGCCAATCCGCAATCAAGGCGGCGCCAGCCGCCACAAATTCCCGCCGTTCCATGCTGCTAGCCCCCCTCCGGAGTGCGGCCTATATTATCCGCCCTCCGCGAACGCTGGAAGGTGCCGTTCCCGATGAACTTCGAAGCGCGCATCGAGCCGCTCGACGGCCGGCTCCCCAAGGTCAGCTACCATTGGGATCCCGAGACCGACATCCTGTCGGTCGCCTGCAAGGGCGCGGGCAAGGCGAGCGGGCTGAACGGCACGGTGGACCTCGAGGGAAACGACGGGTCGTTCGTCGTGATCGACGTCGCCGGCGGATGCCTGCGCGGCGTGGACGTCGTCACCTGGCCCGACGACATCCGCACGCGCGACGACCTCGCGATTCCCGAGGCGGCCAAGGAGGCGCGCGTGGTCTTCCCAAGCCGCCGATCGCAGCCCGGCATCGCGGCCGTCGAGGTGGACACGGCGCTCACGGTGGAGAAGAACCAGACAGAGTCCGTCTTCCATATCCGCGTGGGGCGGGCGCGCGTGGCCGCCGTCGTGCGCGTCGCCGACCGGCTGCTCGTGGAGGTGGACAAGAGCTCGCGTCTCGCCGGCCTGTGGTTTCTCGACGTGCCGCCGTTCCCGAACGTGGAGGCGACCGCCTGAGCGTGGAGGAACGGCTCGAGCGCTACGTCACCGAGCTGTTCGCCCCCGAAGACCCCGTGCTGTCCGCCATTCGCGCCCGGCACGACGCCCTGAAGCTCCCGCCGATCCATATTTCCCCCGACGAGGGCAAGCTCCTGTACGTGCTGCTCCGCGCCGTCGCGGCGGCGCGCGTGCTCGAGCTCGGCTCGTTGGCCGGGTATTCCGGCGTGTGGCTGGCGCGGGCGCTCACCGCCCGGGGCACGCTCACGACGATCGAGATCGACGCGCGCCACGCCGCGCTGGCGCGCCAGGCGTACGTCGAGGCCGGCGTCGCCGAGCGGGTGCGGCTGATCGAGGGCGCCGCCCTGGACGTGCTGCCGACGCTCGCGCCCGGCTTCGACGCCGTGTTCGTGGATGCCGACAAGGCGCCGCTGGCGCAATACTTCGAGTGGAGCGTGCGGCTGCTGCGGCCGGGAGGGCTCTTGCTGTGCGATAACGCGTTCTTTCACGGGGCGGTGGTGGACCCGGGCGACCACTCGGCCGAAGCCGAAGGCGTGCGCGCGTTCAACCGGCTCGCGGCGAGCGACCCCCGCGTCGTCGCGGCCGTGGCGCCGATCCGCGATGGCCTGGTGATCGGCGTCAAGCTGCCGTCGTGAGCGACCAGCTGCCGCGGCTCGGCGGGCTGTCCGAGCGGGAGAAGTACGATCGCCTGGTGGAACGCCTGCCCGGCGTGTGGTGGGACGACGCCGGCCCCTTCGTCAGCCTGCACGAGCTCAATGTGGTGCGGGTCGCCTATTTTCGCGAGGCGTTCGGGGGGTTCGGGGGCAAGCGGGCCCTGGACGTGGGTTGCGGCGGCGGCCTCCTGGCCGAGGCGCTCGCCGCCGAGGGCGCGCGCGTGACCGCGGTCGACCCGTCGGAGAAGTCGCTCGCCGTGGCGCGGGAGCACGCCCGGCGCGCCGGACTCGCGATCGAATATCGCCTCGGCACCGCTGAAGACCTCGCGGGCGGCGGGCTCGAGGGGACGTTCGACCTCGTGTTCGCCGTGGACGTGCTCGAGCACGTGGACGACCTCGACCGCACGCTGGCGGGCGTTGCCACGGTGCTGGCGCCGGGCGGCGGCCTCGGCTTCCTCACCCACAACCGCACGATCGCCGCGTTCCTCCAGCTCGTCTGGGACGAGGAATACGTGCAGCATACCATGCCCGAGGGGTTCCACGACTTCAAGCGCTTCATCACGCCCGCCGAGCTGACCGAGGGCCTGGCCGCGAACGGCATGATCGTGCAGGAGATGAAGGGGGTGGCGCGTGCCGGCGACGGCGGCGGCCGCGTGCTCACCGATGACTTGAGCGTCACCTACCTCGGCTGGGCGCTGCGGACGCGCCGAGCGTGACCCGCTCCTGGCTCGACGCGATCGTCGCGGCCGGCGCCGTCCCGGCCTCCCACGTGCCCGAGGCGAGCGTGGGCCGGACCGACGTGGCGGAATTCACCGGAGCCGATCCGGTGGAGGACGACGAGCTCCGGGTCCATCCCCTGGCGGATGCGCGACCGCTCGCGCCGGGCGCCGCGTGCTTCCTCGACGGCATCGAGCAGTGGTGCGTGGCGGCCTATGCCGGCGTCACACCGATCGTGCGGGCGTACGTCGCGGCGGCGATCCGCCGCCGGGGGTCGAACCGCAGGCTGCGCACGGTGGCGGAGGATGCGGAGGAGCTCGCCATCACCCGGCTCGATCGCGTGCCGGACGCCGTGCGGGGCGCCCTCGAAGCCGCGGGTGTGCGCGTGGTCGAGGTGCCGGCGGAGGCCGCCGGGCCACCGGCGCGCGCCCTGCCGGCGGCGCACGTGGAAGTTCAGAAGGCGCGGGCCGCGCTCGAGCGGCGGCTGGCGGAGCGGCACCTCGCGGCCCTCGGCGCGGACGAATGGCTCGTCGTCGACGGCGTGCTCTCCGACTCCGCCGCGCTGTCGACGCACCCTCGGGCTCTCGGGATCGTCAAGAGTCACGGTGCGGAGTACTTCGAGGGCGCCGAGTTGGAACGGGCGCTCACGCTGCCGGACGGCCATCGCACGGGCGTGTTTCGGCCGCGCAGCCGGGGCGCGCGGCGCGACATCCACTCGTGGTACGTCCGCCTCTGGCCGTGGCAGGGCAACGACCTGCTGTACGGCCTGCTGCGCGTGGAGGCCCGTGGCCATCCCGACACGATCGCCCAGGCATCCGGGATCTCGGTCTGGCTGCGGCGCGAGCGCGCTCCGCTGTCGACCCCCGACCGGCGGTGGGATCGGTTACTTTATCCTATCCATGACGTGGAGACGTACTTGAGAGCGCGCGCACCCCGGGACCTGCTCCCTGCCGCCGGGTCCCGTCTCCCGCGCACCGGGACGTGATCGACAAGACCGCGCCGCCCCCCCCGTCCCCCGCGCCGTCCCCGACCCCCGTCGGCCGCGTGGTCGCCACCGAGCTCAAGCCTGCGACCCCGCATCAATTCCATTTCTGGACCGCGAACGAGACCCCCATCGGGATCGGGGCGATCGTCAAAGTCGAGGGAGCAGGGAGCGGGGAGCTGGGAGCGGGGCGGATCGTGTACGGGGTTGTGACGGACGGGTTCGCTTACTCCGATCTCGCGACCCCGCTGCACGACGTCGTCGGCGCGGAGGGAGATCCCGCGCGCGCCGCCGACAGCCCGACGGTGCGCCAGGAGATCCGGTTGTGGACGGCGGCAGTGCTGCGCCAGGAGCCCGCGGAGCCGCTCCAACCCGTCCCGCTCGGCCGCGTGTTTGTGGCGACGGACGCCGACGTCGCGCAGGCGCTCCGCATGGACGCCTACCTGGGCGGCGCGCAGCCGACCGCGATTCCGGTCGGCCTCTACACCTCGGGCGGGCTCGAGGCGCCGGTCTACCTCGACGCCGATTTCCTGCTCGGTCCCGAAGCCGCGCATCTGAACCTCTCGGGCGTCTCGGGGCTCGCGACGAAGACGAGCGCGGTCGAGTTCCTGCTCGCGTCGGTTTTCCAGCACTTCCCGGGGCACAAGGGGCGGATCGCCGCGGTGTGCTTCAACGTGAAAGGCCCGGACCTGTGTTTCCTCGACCAGCCCGGCCCGCTCGACGACGAGGACCGCCGGCGCTACGAGCGGCTCGGCGTCGCGGCGCGGCCGTTCGAGCGCGTCCGGTATTACGCCCCCTTCAAGGCCGACGGCGTGAACCTGAACACCCTGCGCACCCATGCCGACCTGGTGGGAGACGTGGAGCCGCTCGTGTGGGGGCTGCGCGAGGTGCTCGACTACGCGGAGGTGCTCCTCAACCGCGATGACATCGATGCCAAAGCCGACGCGTTCATCGATTTCCTGTCCGACCGCGTGGTGGACAAGGAATTCGAGGACGGCTTCGGCGGGGCGCACCGGGTCGTCACGTTCGCGGATCTGGAGCGGCTGTTCCGGGCCATCTTCGACGGGCTCGAGTTCGCGGGGCGGAGCGACACGTGGCGCACCCATCACATCGCCACGATCCGCAAGGTCCGCAACCGGCTCGCGAACATCTCGACCCGGGCGAAGGGCCTCGTCACCGACGACGGCCCGTCGAGCGACCTGCCGTGGGGGCGGTTCGAGGATCGCACGGTGTACGTCGTCGACGTCGCCAACGTCGACCCGCTCGCCCAGGACCTCGTGTTCGCACGCGTCGTCTCGCAGCTGCGCGAGCACCTCGAGCGCCGGGATCTGGGCGTGGACGCGGTAGTGGTCTTCGTGGACGAATTGAACAAGTACGCCCCCGCCGACGGCCCCGAGACGTACGTCAAGAAGATGCTCCTCGATATCTCGGAGCGGGGACGGTACCTCGGGCTGGTGCTGTTCGGGGCCGAGCAGTTCCGCTCCCAGGTGCACCGGCGGGTGGTGGGGAACGCGGGGACGGTCGTGTTCGGCCGGATGGACTCGGACGAGCTGGCGACGCCCGGCTACCAGGTGCTCTCGCCCGCTACCAAGATCAAGCTCGCCACCCTGCCGATCGGGGAGCTGATGGTGCGGCATCCCCACTTCACGCAGCCGATCTTCGTGCGCTTCCCGCGGCCGGCCGTGTTGCGCGGCCGGGACGGGGTGGAGCGCTTCGGGCCGGCTGCGGACCTGCCGTTCGACGACGCGGTCGTGCGCCAGCTCGTGCGGCTCGACCGGCGCATCCGGCCCAACCAGGTGAAGGACCTGATCGCCGAGCGGCGGCCGGAGGACGTGCGCCGCGCCCTCGCCGCCGTGCGGCGCGAGCGGCCGCAGGATGCGCTCGCGTACTTCCGCCGACAGCTCGGCGGGCGCGTAGCGGCGGCGCCCGCGCCGGCGCGGGAGAGCGTGCCGCCACTCAACCCCATCTCCGACGAGCCATACTGACCGACAGGAGTCGTGCCATGCCCGCTCCCCGCTCCCTCACCCTCGCCGCGACGGCGTTCGCCGCGCTGGCGGGCTGCCGCGCCGCGAGCGGCCCCAAGCTCACGCTGCGCTACCATCCACCCGCGGGTGCCGCCTATCACTACGCCCTCGAGCAACACAACACGATGCGGTTCGAGGGCGGGCCGATGGGCGCCATGCCCGAGCACTCCGTCACCATGCGCATGTACTACACGCAGCTCGTCGGCAGCGTCGCGGCGGCCGGGACCGCGGTGACGGTGACGTTCGACTCGACGGCGCTCGAGTCCTCCAGCATGGCCACGGGCGCCATGCAGCCGGCGCTCGACCGGATGCGCGGCCTGAAGAGCGACCTCCTGTACGACGACCGCATGCACGTCGTGAGTGCGGCCTTCAGCGGCCTCACGGGCGCGCCGTCGCCGGTGACCGAGCAGATGGGAAAGAACCTGAAGGGGATGTCGTTCCCGCTGCCCGATGGCCCCGTCGGCGTGGGCGACTCGTGGACGGCCGAGAACGAGGTGGCGCTTGCCGAGCAGCTGGGGGCGAGTGCTCCGATCAAGTCGAAAACGACGCTCACGGTGAAGGAGATCCAGGTCGCGGGCGCGGACACCGCGGTACTGCTGCACGTCGAGACCGCGTTCCCGGGCGAGCCCATCACCCTGACCCAGCAGGGGAAGCGGGTCACGATGAAGCTCTCCGGCGGCCTCACCGGCGAGCAGCTGTATTCGCTCTCGAAGAGCGCGCAGGTGCACGCGGCGATAGGCGGCACGATGCGTATCAAGGTGAAGGGGGCGCAGCCGGGGGAGGGCGAGATGACGGTGGCGATGACGCAGCGGACCTCACTCCAGCTCACCGGGGCGAAGTGAGCTGGTGAAGCTCGCTCACCTCGCCGATCTCCACCTCGGTTTCCGCCAGTACGACCGGCAGACGCCGCGGGGCGGGAACCAGCGCGAGGCGGACGTCGCCGAGGCGTTCAAGCGGGCCGTGGACGACGTGCTCGAGCAACGCCCGGAGCTCGTTCTTTTCGCCGGCGACGTCTTCCACTCCGTCCGCCCCACCAATCCGGCGATCCTGTTTCTCTTCCAGCAGCTGCACCGGCTGCGCACCGGCCTTCCGGATACGCCCGTCGTCATGGTTGCCGGCAACCACGACACGCCGCGGTCGACGGAGACCGGAACCATCCTCAGATTGTACGAGGCGCTCGGTGTCCACGTCGTGGTCGATGAACCACGCTACCTCACCTTTGCCCGGCTCGATTGCTCGGTCCTGGCGGTGCCGCATCAGGCGCTGGTTCAGTCTGAGCGGCCGGCGATGCGACCGCAGCGCGGGACGACCCACAATGTGTTGCTGGTTCACGGCCAGGTGCCCGGCGTGGGCGAGAAGCGCGGCACCATGGAGTACGGCGGTGCGCTGGTCGATCAGCACGACCTGGCGCCGGCGCAGTGGGACTACGTGGCCCTCGGGCACTACCACGTGGCGCAGCAGATCGCCGCCAACGCGTGGTACGCGGGGAGCCTGGAGTACGTGACGCCCAACCCCTGGGGCCAGCTGCAGGACGAGGAGGAGCAGGGTCGACCCGGCAAGGGCTACCTGCTGGTCGATCCGCGCGGGGCGCGCGTCGAGTTCCGGAGCATCGCGCCGGTGCGGCGGCACTTCGAGCTGCCGTCGATCGACGGCAAGGGCCTGACCCCGCAGCAGCTCGACGAGCGTGTCGCCGCCCAAGTCGCGGCCGCGAAGCCACCGATCGACGATCAGATCGCGCGCCAGCTCGTGTTCGACGTGTCGCGCGCCACCGCGCGCGATCTCGATCACACGGCGATCCGCCGCTACAAGGCCCGGGCGCTCCACTTCCAGCTCGACCTGCGCCGGCCGGAGGCGCAGCGCGGCGAGGCGTTCGGCATCCCCGGCCGGCGCCACACGCTCCCCGAGACGGTGCGCGACTTCCTCGAGCACCGGCCCCTCGACGCCGACCTGGACCGCGCCGAGTTTGTGCGGATGGGCGTCGACTACGTCGAGCAGGCCGGCGGGGCCGAGGGGGGCCGGGG